>Ga0105248_10000104_pt1 | contig 94431 bp, 81 predicted proteins | sample KBSS34metaG_FD_81524 | JGI IMG/M metagenome (GOLD analysis project Ga0105248, IMG submission 81524) | Switchgrass rhizosphere microbial communities from Kellogg Biological Station, Michigan, USA - KBS S3-4 metaG | ecosystem: Host-associated > Plants > Roots > Rhizosphere > Soil | place... | reverse complement strand
GATGTCGCGGCATCCGGAACCGTGGATGAGGGCGTCATCGCCGAGGTGCTGGCGAACGCCACCGGCATCCCGGTCTTCAAGCTCACCGAGGAAGAGAGCTCGCGCCTGATCTTCATGGAGAAGGCCCTGCACGAGCGCGTCATCGGTCAGGAGGAGGCCATCTCGGTGCTCTCCAAGACGATCCGTCGCACGCGCGCCGGGCTCAAGGACCCGAAGCGCCCCTCCGGTTCGTTCATCTTCGCCGGCCCCACCGGCGTCGGAAAGACCGAGCTGGCCAAGGCGCTCGCCGAGTTCCTGTTCGACGACGAAGACGCGCTGATCTCGCTCGACATGAGCGAGTACGGCGAGAAGCACACCGTCTCGCGGCTGTTCGGGGCCCCTCCCGGGTTCGTCGGCTTCGAAGAGGGCGGCCAGCTCACCGAGAAGGTGCGCCGCAAGCCGTTCAGCGTCGTGCTCTTCGACGAGATCGAGAAGGCGCACCCCGACATCTTCAACTCGCTGCTCCAGATTCTGGAGGAGGGACGTCTGACGGATGGCCAGGGCCGCGTCGTCGACTTCAAGAACACCGTGATCATCATGACGACCAACCTCGGAACGAAGGACATCACGGGCGGCCCGGTGGGCTTCACGCTCGAAGGCAGTTCCGAGAACTCGTACCGGGCGATGCGCGGCAAGGTGATCGAGGAGCTGAAGAAGCACTTCAAGCCCGAGTTCTTGAACCGCGTCGACGAGACGATCGTCTTCCCGCAGCTCAGCAAGCCGGAGCTGCTTCAGGTGGTCGGGTTGTTCATCAACCGGCTGTCGGAGCGCCTGCTCGACCGCGACATGACCATCGAGGTCTCGGACGGCGCCAAGTCGCGCCTGATCGAACTCGGCTGGGACCCGACCCTCGGAGCCCGTCCGCTGCGCCGCGCGGTGCAGCACGAGGTCGAGGACGCGCTGAGCGAGAAGATCCTGCACGGCGAGCTGTCGGCCGGCGACCACGTCCACGTGGACTACGTCGCCTCTGCCGAGGGTCTGGGCGAGTTCGTCTTCACGACGGGCCGTCAGGCGGGCCGCGAGGCCGCGCCGACCAAGGCCCTGCCCGAGAAGGTCGGAGCGGCCGAGGCCGAGTAGCTCGTTACTCACGCGCAAGGGCGGTGGTTCTTCGGAGCCGCCGCCCTTCGTCGCGTCTAGAGCTCCGCAACCAGTTGGCCGACGGCGTGGCGTCCGATTGCGTCGAGGATCGGTGCGTCTCCCGAGTTCTGAAGGAACGCTGTCGCCTCGGCCACCGCCCAACCCCGCGCGCGCTCCCAGGTCGCGGCGTCGTGCGGTGCGGCCGTGCCGACCCGATCTCGAAAGGCGGCGCGCTGCTCGGCGTCGAAGAACAGCCACGCCGCGGCGAGGTCGCAGGCGGGGTCGGCTCCGCCGAGGTCGCCGAAATCGATCACCGCGGACAGCCCGCCGGATGCGTCGGCCAGCACGTTGATCGGGTGCAGGTCACCGTGCATCCAGATCGGCGGTCCGGTGTAGACGGGAGCCGCGCGAGCGCGCTCCCAGACGGTCAGCAACTCGTCGGAGTGCGAGGTCGAGCTCGTGGCCAATCGTGTGCGCACCGCCTCGTCGCGAACCGCGAGCGGGGTGCCACGCACCGGGTTGATCGGCGCAGCCGGAGCAGCCGGCACGTGAAGGCCCACGATGAACTCCGCCAGCGGCTCGACGATCGTCGCGCGGCGAGCCACCGGGAGATGCGCCACAGGCTCGCCGGGCAGCCACCGCGCAATCGACCACGGCCACGCGTAGTCGTCGCTCGGCTGCCCGACCGCGACGGGCACGGGCAGCGGCGCGTCCACGAGCTTCTGCAGCTCGGGCAACCACCTCTGCTCATGCTCGATGAGAGGCACGGCAAGGGCGCGCCGCGGCATCCGCACCACGTAGTCGTCGCCGAGGCGGAAGAGCTCGTTGTCCCACCCGCTCGACAGCCACGACACGGGTGCCAGCAGTGAGGGATGCTGCGCGGCGATCAGCCGCGTGACGAGCGCCGCGTCGATCGAGACTTCGGCAGGCGGGGTATCCACAACTTGTAGGGTGGCACGGTGATATCCGATCCCGGAGTGCCGTACACGGTGCGCCGCGCCCGAACCCCCGACGTGCCCGCGATCGAGGCGTTGATCGCGCCGCTGGTGCAGGACCGCATCCTGCTCGGCAAAGACCGGGTCGTGTTCTACGAGGCGGTGCAGGAGTTCCGGGTCGCCGAGACCGACGACGGCGTGCTGATCGGATGCGGGGCCCTGCACGTGATGTGGGAGGACATCGGCGAGGTGAGAACTCTGGCCGTCGCCGCCGACCGGCGCAGCAAGGGCGTCGGCCATGCCTTGCTCGAGCGGCTCGAGGCGGATGCGCGCGAGCTGGGCCTCACCCGCCTGTTCTGCCTCACCTTCGAGACCCGCTTCTTCAGCGACCACGGATACGCCGAGATCGGCGAGGGCCTTGTGTCGCCCGATGTGTACGCCGAGTTGGTGCGGTCTTCTGACGAAGGCGTCGCCGAGTTCCTCGATCTGGCGCGAGTGAAGCCGAACACCCTGGGCAACTCGCGGATGCTCAAGCTGCTGTGACGCGATGACGACGTCGAGACGACAATGACGGGTGTGCTGTCGATCGGCCTGGCCGGTTCCGTCGATCATGGGCTGTTGCGCGCGCTTGGTCCGCGGCTCGAGGGGGCCGGCTTCCGCTCACTGTGGCTGAACGACAATCCGGCTGGCGACGCCCTTGCCGGCCTCGCCGTGGTGGCCGAGGTGACGTCGACCCTGACGCTGGCGACCGGAGTGCTGCCGTTCGACCGCCGCCCCGCCCCCGAGATCGTCGCCTCCATCGAGCACCACCGGCTCCCCCTTGATCGGCTCGTCGTCGGCGTCGGCAGCGGAGGCGGCTCGCGCGTGGGTGCCGTGGCTCAGGGCATCGCCCACCTGCAGGGCGCGCTGGACACGACGATCGTGCTGGGCGCGCTCGGACCGCAGATGCGATCGCTCGGCGCGCGGATGGCAGAGGGCTTGCTGTTCAGCTGGCTGAGTCCGGAGGCCGCGGCGACGGCCGTGTCGGATTCCCGGCAGGCCGCGGAGGAGGTCGGGCGCACCTACCCCTGGACGATGCTGTATGCCCGCACCGCGGTGGACCTCGACGCGCGAGCGCACCTGGACGAGGAGACCGCCCGCTACGCCGGATATCCGAGCTACGCCGCGAACTTCGCGCGCCTGGGCCTCGCCCCCACCGATACCACGATCGGCCCGGATGACGTGGGCTCCCGCGTCGACAGCTACCTGGACGTGGTCGACGAGTTGGTGTTGCGGGCGATCTCGCGGTCGGGGACTCTCGATGAGATCCTGCGCTTCGTGGAGCACCCCGAACTGGCTGAGCGGCTCCGCACCACGGGCTGATCGCGCGGCGGGTCACCCGCGCGGCGCGCGACCCCGGGATTACCCTGGCCGCATGTCGACGATCAAGAATCCGGTCGGCCCGCAACCGCCGTCGGTGTACTGGCGCCGCCGTCTGCTCTTGCTGCTGCTGCTCGTCGTGGTGATCGTCGTCGTGGTGCTCATCATCGTGCGGCCGGGGTCCGGCACCCCGACCTCGCATCCGAGCGGGTCGAACAGCGCATCGCACACTCCGTCGGCCGGCTCGACCTCCGGCTCGAGCGCCACGGCGTGCGATCCCTCCGTCATCACGCTGACGCCGATCACCGACGCCGCCAGTTACGCCGCCGGCGTCCAGCCGCAACTCTCGATGTCGATCACCAACTCCGGCGCGAGCGCGTGCACCTTCGACGTCGGCACCGACGCGCAGGTCTACCTGATCACCAGCGGGTCGGACCAGATCTGGAGTTCCAAGGACTGCCAGACCGCGCCGGCCGCGAACAAGCAGGTTCTGCAACCCGGCAAGGCGTTGTCGACCACCCCCTTCCCGTGGGATCGCACCCGGTCGTCGACCACCACCTGCACCGGGACCCGGCCGGAAGTGACCGCGGGTGGCGCCAGCTACCACCTGGGCGTGCAGCTCGGCGCCGCGAAGTCTGCGGCGGGCGGCAAGCAGTTCGTGCTGCAGTAGTGGTGGCATCCGCTCAGCCCGTCGTCATCGTCGTGGGTTCGGTCAATGTCGACCTGGTTGCCGCGGGAGGGCGGATGCCGCGGCCCGGCGAGACCGTCTCGATGCAGCGCTTCGCCGAGGTGCAGGGCGGCAAGGGCGGCAATCAGGCGTCGGCCGCCGCCGCCCTCGGGGCTCGGGTGTACTTCATCGGCGCGGTCGGATCCGATCACTGGGGCGAGGCGGCGCGCGCCGACCTGGTCGGCCGCGGCATCGACGTGAGCCGGCTGGCCACGGTGCACGGGCCGACCGGCGTGGCGATCATCCTGGTGGATGACGGCGGCGAGAACTCGATCGCGATCGTCCCGGGCGCGAACGCGGCCGTGAGCCCGGCGGCGGTCACGAGCGCACTCGCCGCCCTCGATGTGGATGACGCGGTGCTGGTGGTCTGCCTCGAGATCCCGCTCGAGTCGGTCGTGGCAGCGGCCCGAGCGGCCGCCGAACGCGGCTGGCGGGTCGTGCTCAACCCCGCCCCCGCACGCGAGCTGCCGCGCGAGTTGCTTGCCACGGCGACGGTGATCACCCCCAACGCGACAGAGGTCGAGCAGCTCGGTGGCGCCGACGCGCTGCTCGAGGCGGGCGTGGGAGCCGTGGTCGTCACCAACGGCGGTGAGGGCACGGAGCTGCATCCGGCAGGCGGTTCCGCCTCCCGAATCGTCGCGAGCCCGGCCGATGTCGTCGACACCACGGGGGCCGGCGATGTCTTCACGGCGGCACTGGCCGTCGCCCTGGCGAACGGCCGCGAGCTCGGGGATGCCGTGGCTTGGGCATCCGCAGCCGGTGCGATCGCGACCGAGGGCTTCGGCGCGCGCGGCGCACTGCCCACGACGGAGCAGGTGGATGAGCGCCTGGCCGCTTCGCCGCGATCCGGCTAGAACGCCGGAGCGTCGATTCTCGCGGCCGACGCCCGAGTGGCGAAGGCCCCCTCGATGGCGTTCTTGAGCGATCCGGCGTCCCCGTCGATGATGGTCGTGTAGCCGAGCCGCCGCGCCTCGGCGGCCCGCTGCTTCGCGGCGGCGACCGGCCGGATCTCGCCGGCCAGACTGATCTCGCCGACCGCCGCGGTGGTGGCGGGCAGTGACTGATCGCGTACGGCGCTGGCGATGGCCAGCGCGATCGCGAGATCAGCGCCCGGCTCGGTGAGACGGATGCCTCCCACCGTCGACACGTAGACATCCGAACTCGACAGCTTGAGACCGCAGCGCCGCTCGAGCACCGCGAGCAGCATCGCCACCCGCGAGGCGTCGACCCCGTTGACCACGCGGCGGGGTTGCGGCGCCTGCGTCGCGACGATCAAGGCTTGAACTTCGACCGGCAGCGCGCGCCGGCCCTCGACCGCGACCGTGACGCAGGTGCCGCTGACCGGCGCGCCACCGTTCAGCCCTCCGCGCGACAGGAACAGCCCACTCGGATCGGCCACCTCGGCGATGCCGTCGCCGGTCATCTCGAAGCAGCCGACCTCATCCGTCGGCCCGAACCGGTTCTTGGTGGCGCGCACGAACCGCAGTGCGGTCTGCCGGTCGCCCTCGAAGGTGCAGACGACGTCGACCAGGTGCTCGAGCATCCGGGGACCGGCGATCGAGCCGTCTTTGGTGACGTGCCCGATCAGCAGCACGGGCAGGTTGCGCTCTTTGGCGATGCGGATGAGCGTGCCCGCGACCTCGCGCACCTGGGCGGGCTGGCCGGGCGCGCCCTCGGACATCGCCGACGACACGGTCTGCACCGAGTCGACGATCAGCAACCCGGGACGGACGGCATCGACGTGACCGAGGATCGTGGCCAGATCGGTCTCGGCAGCCAGGTAGAGCTCGTCGGCGCCGGAATGCGCGAGTGCGCCGGTGCGCTCGGCGCGCATGCGCACCTGGCTGGCCGACTCCTCGGCGCTCACGTACAACACGCGGGTGCCCTCGCGGGCGGCGCGCGAGGCCACCTCGAGCAGCAGGGTCGATTTGCCGACGCCGGGCTCACCGCTCAACAGGATCGCGGCGCCGGGCACGACGCCCCCGCCCAGGACCCGGTCGAACTCGGCGATGCCGCTTGGCCAGTGCGAGACCGGCTCGGTGCCCAGGTCGGTGATCGGCCGGGCCGCCCGGCCCTCGGGCACGACGCCGGCTCGCACTGCGGCGACCGGACCGCCCCGCTCGACGACCGTTCCCCAGGCTTGGCATTCGGCGCAGCGGCCGACCCACTTGACGCTCGTCCACCCGCACTCGGTGCAGGCGTATGAGGTGGTCGGGCGGGCCATGGGGCCAGCCTAGGCGGCACCCCCGGCAGCCCCGTCGCTGCCGCGCGCGTGTGGCGAGGCGGAATGATCGCGAGCGGGACGACGCCTGGACGACCGCCGTTCGGGCGTCCACTCGGTGCCGAATCGCACCGAGGCGTCGAGTCCGCCGCCGCCTCGATTGCGCACGGCCACCTCGGCGCCGCTCGCCTGAGCGAGCTGACGCACGATCGACAGGCCGAGTCCGCTGCCGCTGCCGTCCGAGCGCCCCTGCCAGAACCGGTCGAAGGCGCGCTCCAGCCCCTCCTGCGACATCCCGGGACCGCGGTCGAGCACGTGAAGGGTGCTGGAGTGAGTGCTGTGGTCCAGCTGCACCTCGATCGTCTGACCGGGCCCGCTGACGCTCATCGCGTTGTCGAGGTAGTTGTCGATGATCTGCTCGACCGCCGAGGATGCCGCCAGCACGACGGCCGCCTCCGGCCCTCGGTAGTCGAGGGCGAGGCCGCGCTCCTCGGCGAGCGGACGCCACTGCTCGACCCGCTCGCGGGCGATCCCGGCGACATCCACCTGACCCAGCGCCGTGATCGAACCTTCGCTGCGACTCAGTTTCAGCAGTCCCTCGACGAGGGTCTCGAGGCGGTCGGTCTCGGTCTCTGCGGCGGCGATCCGTTTCACCGACTCACCGGGCTCGACGCCGACCAGTTGCCGCGCGCGCTCCAGGCGCAGTCGCAAGGCGGTCAGCGGCGTGCGCAGTTGGTGCGAGGCGTCGGCGGCGAACTGGCGTTGCTGATCGAGAGCCGTGGTGAGCCGCGCGGCCATGGCGTTGAACGACCGTGAGAGCGAGCGCAGTTCCGGTGCTCCGGTGCGCTCCTCGGCCCGCACCGACAGGTCGCCCTCGGCCAACCGCTCCGTCAGTTCGGTGAGCCGGCGCAGCGGCCGGATCACGGATCGCGACAGGATCCAGCCGACAACGCCGGCGAGCAGCACGCTCGTGAGCGCGACGATGGCGAGCCCGCCGAGTTTGGCGTTGGAAGCGTCGGTGACCACCTGCGCCGGGTAGGTGAGGCGCACCGCGCCGAGGACCCGGTTGCCATTCAGCACCGGGACCGCCACATAGAGCAGCTCGAGCGACAGGGTCTGCGAATAGCGCGTTCCGCTGGCGATCTGACCGCCGAGCGCATTCGCGATCTCGGGCCTGCTCAGGTACGACGACCCCACAGCGGCGGGGTCATCGTCGCTGGTCACGATGGCGGTACCGGTGCCGTCGACGATCACCACCCGCGCACCTTGACTCGAGTCGCGGTACCGGCGGGTCAGCTCGGCGATCGCGGCCGAGGCTGACGCGCTGGGGGTTTCGAGCGAGGCCTCCGATCGGCCCGCGAGCACGAAGGCGTCTCGTTCCAGCGCTGTGGTGATCCGATCGTGCTCGCTCTGCGCCAGGTAGCCGCTGATCGGGATCAGCAGCACGGCGAGCACGACGGCGGTCACCCCCATCAGGGCGAGCATGAATCGCCAGGTCATGCCGGGATCTCGAAGCGGAAGCCGACCGCACGCACCGACTCGATCCAGGCCGGCGACCCGAGCTTCTTGCGCAGCGCTGCCACGTGCGCGTCCAGGGTCTTGGTGGCGCCGAACCACTCGGTCTGCCAGACCGCGCGAAGAATGTCGGATCTCGGACGCACGGCTCCGGGCTCCTGCGACAGATAGAGCAGCAGCTGGTACTCGATCGTGGTGAGGTGCACCGGCGCGTCATCCACCCAGATCCGCTGGCCGCGCAGGTCGATCAGCAGAGACCCGAGGCGCCGCTGCGTCTGCGCGGGCGCTGCCGCCCTCCCGTCGGGCATGGTGCGGCGTGTCACGGCCCGGATCCGCGCGATCAACTCCCGCACTCCGAAGGGCTTCACCAGGAAGTCGTCGGCACCCATCTCGAGCGCCAGAACGCGGTCGATCTCCTCGCTTCTCGCGCTGACCACGATGATCGGGACGGCCGACTCCAGCCGGATGGCGCGGCAGACGTCGGTGCCATCCATGTCGGGCAGGCCGAGGTCGAGCACGACCAGGTCGGGGGCATCGTCACGTGCGGCTCGGATCCCGTCCGCCCCGGTGCTCTCGTGACGCACCTCGTGCGCCGCGCCGGTCAGTGCGTCGACGATGCCGGCCGCGACGGCCGGGTCGTCTTCGATCAGCAGCACGCGCATGGTTCATTGTGGGGGCATGACACCGGATCGCCGCAGAGCCCTTCGACCTATCTTGGCCATTTCTTGGGTATCCGCGGGCGCCATCTTCAGGGTCCGATCCCTAACGTCGAAGACATGAAGACACCGATCATCATCGCCCTGTCCATCGCCGGAGTGCTCGCCACGGCCGGAACCGCCATGGCCGTCAATGCGGGAACACTGGCGGGCCTGAATCAGACCCACCTCGGCAATGCGCCGACGGTCCTCGACCCCACCGGGTCGCCGACGCTCGAGCCGGGGTCGGACGACCCCACCTCCACGGCCACCCCCGAGCCTTCCGAGACCGCCGAACCGCAAGAGCACAGCAGCACCACTCCGAGGTCGGGTGACGACTCGGGCGAACACAGCACCGCGCCCGCTCCCAGCCCCTCTCACAGCGAGTCGGACGACGGTGGCAGCGACGGCTCCGGTGGTGGCGGCTCGGATGACTAGTACGCACCCCGCGGCGGGCGCTCGCGCGCTGGTCGGAACCGCGACGGCCGTCGCCTTCGTCGGCATGATCGCGGGCTACCAGATGACGGCGTCGGCGTCACCGGTGACCGGGGCGGCTACCCCGGCTCCGGTGACACCCTCCGCGTCGCCGAGCGCCGCCGCGTCGATCGCGCCGCCAGCGCCGCCGGCCGCCGTGCCGGCTCCCGCGCCCGCTGCGAAGGCTCCGGCCCCCGCTGCGAAGGCGCCGGCCGCTCCGGCTCCCGCGCCCGCTCCGGCGGCTCCCAAGCCGGCTCCGGCGCCCGCTCCTCCGAGCGGCTCGACCGGCGCGTCGCACTGACACCTCCGCGCCATGATCGAGTCGAGCACGGGATCCGCCATGGGCGGGCGGGTGACCATGACGGTCGTCGGCGGGCCGTCCGGCCTTCTCGACGAGCTGCGCTGGGAGCTCGATCGACTGGAGGGCCTCTGGTCGCGGTTTCTGCCCGACAGTGAACTCAGCCGTCTCAACGCGGCCGACGGAGACGCACTGCAGGTCGACGACGCGACCGTTGCGCTCATCCAGGCCATGCAGCGCGGGTACGTCGAAACGGCGGGAGCGTTCGATCCGACGCTGTTGCCCACACTGGTGAGTGCCGGCTACAGCGGGTCGGTGGTCCATCCAGGACGCGCGACCGTGACGCCCAGCGGCTCGGTGCCGGGCGGGAACCCGGCGGACATCGAGATCCGCGGTCGATGGGTTCGGCTGCCAGCGGGGATGACCCTGGATGCCGGCGGCATCGGCAAGGGACTGGCAGCCGACCTGCTCGCCGAGCGCGCGCAGGAGCGCGGCGCATCCGGGGCCCTGATCGAGGTCGGAGGCGACCTGGTCGCGACCGGAACCGGGCCGATCGACGGCGCGTGGACCATCGGGATCGAAGACCCCGACGACGCCTCGACGCACCTCGACGTCATCCGGATCGCGTCGGGAGCGGTCGCGACCTCGGGCACGCGGCGCCGAGCATGGTCGGTCGACGGCGAGACCCGGCATCACCTGCTGGATCCCCGCACCCTGCTGCCGGCGCAGACCGGGCTGGCGACCGCGACCGTGATCGCCAACACCGGCGCGCGCGCCGAAGTTCTCACCAAGGCTGCGTTCGTCCCGCCGCCCGAGGGCTTTCTCGAGTGGCTGCCCACGCGCAACGCCGCCGGGCTGATCATCACGACATCCGGCGAACTCCGCACAACCCGCAACTGGCAGGACTATCGATGAACGACCCGCACATCTGGTGGTACGTGACGCGCTCGAGCGCGATCATCGCCTGGGCGCTGATGTCGCTCTCGGTGGTCTGGGGCGTTCTGCTGTCGACGCGCATCTTCCGCAAGGTCGACAGCCCCGGCCACCTGCAAGACCTGCACCGCTACCTCGGCAGTCTCGCCCTGCTCGGCGTCGGCGTGCACATGGTCTCGCTGATGCTCGACGGCTGGCTGCACTTCACGCCAGGCCAGCTGCTCATTCCCGGCCACTCCTTCTACCGCACCATTCCCGTGGCGCTCGGCATCATCGCCTTCTATCTGCTGGTCGTGGTCTACGGCTCCTCGTTGTTGCGCGATCGGCTGCCTCCGCGATTCTGGAAGGGCCTGCACTATTTCAACTACGTGGCGGTGCTGCTCATCGCGTTCCACGCCGGGTTGTCGGGAACGGACGCGGGGCAGTGGTGGTATCTCGCCGTCTCGGTGTTCATCATCTCGTTGACCGCCATCGCGATCGTGGTGCGGATCGTCATGAGCGGCCAGGGCGCAGGGCCACGGCTCACGGATGGATCACCCGACGCCATCTCGGCGCGAACCCCGGCGATGCGGGGCGGCATCCCGGGGCCGACGGGGGGCGCCGACCTCTTCCCGCCCCTGTTCGGAGAGCCATCTCGAGGGGGAACGGCGGTGCTGCAGGCGCCCCCGCTGATCGAGGCACCGGGCATGGCGCCCGGCATCCTGACCATGGTCGTGGGTGGCACGGGATTGCTCGCCGACGGCGTGCGAGGAGTGCGCCTCGTTCCGCTGGGCGGCGCCGAGTTGCCGCCCTGGAGCCCGGGAGCTCATCTGACTCTGCAGCTTCCGGGTGGAGACACGCGTCAATACTCGCTCTGCGGCGATCCGGCCGAGCGCGGCTTCTATGAGATCGCCGTGCTCAGGGATCCCCACTCCCGCGGCGGTTCCGCCTGGGTGCATGACACCCTGAAACCCGGCATGACCGTCTCGGTGTGGGAGCCGCGCAATCACTTCCCCTTGGTGCATGCGGCCCAGTACCTCTTCGTGGCCGGGGGGATCGGGATCACCCCGATCCGTTCGATGATCGAGTCGCTGCCCGCGCGCCGCGATTGGTGGCTGCTCTACCTGGGGCGCACCCGGAGCTCGATGGCCTACCTGCCCGAGCTGCTCGAGGCGTATCCGCAGCAGGTGCTGGTCTACGCCCGCGACGAGCATCCCGACCGCCTGGATGTGGCATCGGTGGTGCGCCGACTGGGCGGCGAGGTCTATTGCTGCGGCCCCGAGAGCCTGATCGACGCGGTCCGGTCGGCATCGGAGGCGGGCCACTTCCACGCCGAGCATTTCGTTCCCGTCTCGCGACCGCCGATCATCGCGGCTCCGCTCGAGATCGAATGCTCGCGCAGTGGCGTGCGGATGACCGTACCGCCTGACCGCAGCGTGCTCGACGTGCTCGAGGAGAATCGGATCCCGATGGTCGCGTCGTGCCGTCGAGGCGTTTGCGGCAGCTGCGAGACCCGGGTGCTCGCGGGGGTTCCGGAACACCGGGACTCGGTGCTCGACGACGCGGAGAAAGACGAGCTGGGCGTCATGTTCCCCTGCGTCTCGCGGGCGGCCGGCGGCAGCCTGGTGCTCGACCTCTGACCTTCAAGCCACCGCACCCCCGGAGCGCTGAGACTCCGGGGGTGCGGTCTTGTTCGAGGCGGGCTCGGCGGCTCGGTGGTGGGAGCCGTTGCCGGCTAGGGGGTGGGCGCGCTGCTCGGACGGGGGCCGCCGCCGAAGCCGCCGAAGCCGCCGTCCCCCTCTGAGATGCGCGTGGCCGTGACGTCACCGCTCGAGTCCGCCTGACCGATGACGGTAATGGTGTCACCGGTGGACAGGTCGCTGACCTTCGCGGTGCTCGACTTTGTCACCGTGGTGCTGTCGCTGGTCGTGACCTTCACCGTGGTTCCGTCGGACTTCTTGATGGTGATCGTGCTGCCGTCGACCGAGGTGATCGTGCCGGAGGCGAAGCCTCCGCCGGCTCCGCCCGGGGTTCCGCCATTCTGACCCTGCCCGCCGCCCTGGCCGGGGAAGCCGCTGGGGAAGCCGCCGGGCAGGCCCGAGATATTGCTGGCGGGTGCCGTGTTCTGCCCGATCAGCACGCCGGCGACTCCGCCGACGATGAGCGCCGCGATCAGCGCGAGCGCCGGGGTGAGGTAGCGGGTCCAGCGCTTCTTCGCTGCCGGCGCGGCTGAAACGGTCGGCGCCTGCTCGGCGGGTGGTTGGGCGGACGGCGGGGTGTTCTGGTCGGCCATGGTGGTTCCTTTCGTGGCTCTGTCTGTGGTGGATTACCGGGTGTGAACTGCGCTCAGATGGAGCGCAGGGCCTGGATGGGGCGCATCGCGGCAGCGCGCGCCGCGGGGTACACCCCGAAGAACACGCCGATCGCGACCGACACCCCGAGCGCGAGCGGCACGGAGTACCCGAGCACGACCGGCTGCGTCCCATTGATCTCGAACTGCGCGCCGATCAGGGCCACGACGACCCCCAGCACCCCGCCGAGCAGAGTGAGGGTGGCGGCTTCGACCAGGAACTGCCCGAGGATAGCGGGTCGGGTGGCCCCGAGCGCCTTGCGGATGCCGATCTCGCGGGTGCGTTCGGTGACGGTGACGAGCATGACGTTCGTGACGCCGATGCCGCCGACCAGCAGAGAGATCGCGGCCACCGCGCCGAGCAGCACGGTGTAGCTCTGCGCGGTCTGCGCAGCGGTCTGCAGCAGCGAACTCTGGTCGGTGACCGTGTAGGGCGCGGTGGCGCTGGTGTCGGTCGGGTCGTACTTGAGCAGCTGATTGAGCATGACCTCGATCTCGCCCTGAGCGGCCGAGACATCCGCCGAACTGGTGGCCTCGACCGTCATGGTGCTGATCGCGCCGAAGCCGGTGTAGCTGCGCTGAACTCGGCTGATGGGCGCCACGACGACCGAGTTCGAGTCGGTGATACCGGTGCTCGATTGGGTGGCCAGGATGCCGACGACCGTGAACGGCGTTCCGTCGACCGAGATCGACTGGCCGAGCGCAGAACTTCGCGGGAACAGTTCGGTCGCGAGGGTGGAGCCGATCACCACGACCTTCGCGGCGCTGGTCACATCCGCCTTGGTGAACGATTCGCCGGTGCCGATCTTGGCCGTGGTGACGGTGAAGTAGTTGGGGGTGGTCCCCACCAGCGAGATGGAGTCCTCGCTGGCGCTCGTCGACGAGACCGTGAGGTTCGTGGTGACCTGCGGCACGACGGCGTCGACGTGGCCGAGGCCGGCATCGGCGAGCCGGTTCGCGACATCGAGAGTGAGCTTCTTCGTGGAGTTGTCGGAGGTCACCGCGCCCCCGCCGAAGCCGAATCCGCTGCCGGCGCGCACCGTGAGGGTGTTCGTGCCGAGCTGGGTGATCAGGCCGTTGACCTGCTGCGAACTGCCGTTGCCGACCGCGAGCAGCAGGATGACGGCGGCCACGCCGATCATCACGCCGAGCAGGGTGAGCGCCGAGCGCAGTTTGTTCGCCGTGATGCCGCGCAGGGCAGAGCGCAGGGTCTCGAAGACGGTCATGCCGCTGCGCCCTTCGCCGTGCCGAGAGGGCGGTTGCGGCGATCGCTCACCAGTCGCCCGTCGCGGATCGAGACGACACGGGCGGCGTGCTCGCCGACGGTGTCCTCGTGGGTGATGACGACGATGGTGCGGCCGGCGCGCGACAGCGAGTCGAGGATCGAGAGCACGTCATCCGTCGACTGGCTGTCGAGGTTGCCCGTGGGCTCATCGGCGAGCACGATCGTCGGACTGGTGACCAGGGCACGGGCGATGGCCACGCGCTGCTGCTGACCGCCGGACAGAGCCTGCGGACGATGGTCGACGCGGTCGGCGAGCCCGACCATGTCGAGCGCCTCCAGGGCGAGCCGCCGGCGCTCGGCCGACTTCACTCCGCCGTAGATCAGGGGGAGTTCCACGTTGGCGAGGGCGGTCATGCGCGGGATCAGGTTGAACGACTGGAACACGAAGCCGATCTGCTTGTTGCGCACCTTGGCGAGCTGCCGGTCATCCAGCGAACTGACGTCGACGCCGCCCAGCAGGTACTGACCGTCCGAGGCGATGTCGAGGCAGCCGAGCAGGTTCATCAGCGTCGACTTGCCTGAGCCCGATGGGCCCATGATCGCCAGGTAGTCGCCGCGTGCCACGACCAGGTCGATCCCCTGGAGGGCGTGCACTGCGGCTTCGCCGGTTCCGTAGGTCTGACGGATGCCGCGCAGCTCCAGGACGGTCCCGGCGTCATAGTCGGGGGAGCCGGCATCGCCACGGTCTGCCCGGTGCGTGTCGGGGGCGGCGATCGTCATCCGTTCGTCCCGTTGCGGATTCCACCCGTGCCGCCGCCCGGGAACCCGCCTGTGCCGCCCGGGAATCCACCGGTGCCGCCGGGGAAGCCGCCGGTTCCCGTGCGATTCGAGCCGGTGCCCGTACCTGTTCCGGTGCTCGCCGAGACGGTGCCGATGACGATGGTCTCGCCCTTCGTGAGCCCCGACGTGATCTCGGTGCCATCGTCGCCGACGACGCCCAGCGTGACCGTGGTGACGGTGGTCTTGTTGGTCTTCGGGTCGACGACCTTCACGGTGGATGTCCCGTTCGCCGTCGTGATGGCGGCGGCGGGAACGTACAGGGCGTCCGCCGCACTGGACGTGATCGTGATGGCCACCGACGCGGTCTGGCCGAGGCGCACCTTGTCGGGAACCGCATCCAGGGTGATCGTCGTGGCGTAGGTGACGACCGAGTTGGACGAGGTCGCGGTCGGCGAGATGGCGGTGACCTTGGCATCGGCCGACAGACCAGTGATGGCGGGGAAGGTCACCTTCGCGACCTGGCCGACAGTGACATTCGAGATGTCGGCTTCGGCGATGTTCGCGGTCACGATGTAGGCCGAAACGTCGGCGATGGTGACGAAGCTGCTCGAACTGCTCGACGCGCTCGATGACGCACCGGTGCCGGTACCGCCACTGCCCGACGAGGTGCCCCAGCTGGCGCCGACCTCACCGTTCACGGCCGTGACGAGGCCGGCGATCGGGGCGGTCAGGGTCGCCTTCGCCAGGTTCGCCTTCGCCGTCACCCAGGTGGCCTTGGCCTGCGCGAGCGACTGCTTCGCCTGATTGATCGACGACACCTGGGCGTTCGGCTGGGCCTTCGCTGCGGTCAGGTTCTGCGAGGCGTACACATACGCCGTGTGGTCCGTGTCGACGGTCGACTGGAGGTCGGTGGTGTCGAGGGTGCCCAGGGTCTGCCCGGCGGTGACCGTCTGACCGACCGAGACGTTCACGCTCGCGATCGTGCCCGAGACGGCGAAGTCGGCGGTCACCTCGCGGGTGGCGGCGATCGCGCCGCTCGCGGTGATCGTGCTGCTCACCGTGCCCTGCTGCACTGTGCCGGTCAGCTGGGTGCCGGTCGCACTGGCGTTGGTGGCGGAGAAGGGCTTGAACAGGAGGATGCCGGCCACGACGAGGGCGGCGACGATCACGACGGCAAGCCCTCCGTTGATGAGCACACGGCGGGGGATCTTCATGCTCGACATGCTGATCAGCGCGCATAAGCGTGGTGTAGGCGCCGGCTATGAATCAGCCGAGAGCGCACGAATGCCCGGCGGATCGCCCCGCCGGGCATTCGAGGTGGTGCGGGTTAGGGCAGGTAGTACGTCGGGTTCGGCAGCTTGATGTCGAACAGCGACGAGCCGCCGATCAGGTCGCTGAACTGGTCGCCGAAGTTCCCGACGATCCGGTAGCCACCGCCGGCCGGGGTCTGCACGTAGGCCCGGGTCTGCGACTTGTACTCGATCGTCGTGCACTTCACTGCGGCGCAGTGGATGTACGAGGGCTGCTGCGAGGCGCCGACGCCGGTCCACTTCGTGTAGTAGTTCTGCGCGGTGAATCCGGTGTAGCCGACCGCCGCGAGGTTGCCCAGCGTCGCCGCCTTCTGGTCGTCGTTGCGTCCGGTCAGGCCGATCACCGTGCATCCCGCCTTCTGAACCGCCTTCTCGAGCTCGACCATCGCCGGCGTCGCCGGGAAGCGCTGGTCTTGCACCCACTGGTTCTGCAGCACCGGGTCGAAGTTGAAGTGCATCGCCGCGACCTCCATGTCGTAGGTCCATAGGTTGGTGTCATCGGCATCCATGATCACCGCGGGATTCTTGTGCAGCTTCTTGCCGACGAAGCAGGCGGCCGAGATCTTGCCGACCTCACGAAGCGCCAGCGCGCGCATCTCGCGGATGTAGGGCGAGTCGACCTTGTTCGAGATCCCGGTGCCGGGGTCGCCGTAGTAGGCCGCGATCGTCTTCTTCACCGAGTCGATGTTCGGGATGCCCTCGCCGCCCTGCGTCGCGCCGCTGGATCCATCGGCCGCCATCGTGAAGGTCGTGCGCGGAGCCAGCTGCGGCTCGCTCATGCCCGGCAGATCGGGCGACGGCAGGTAGTAGGTAGGGTTCGGCAGCTTGACCACGTGGTCGGCCGATCCGCCCTGCAGGTCTGACCACTGGTCGCCCACGTTGAGCGCGATGTCGAAGCCGGTCGCTTCGAGGTGCGCGCGGGTTCCCGCCTTGTATTCGACCGTGGTGCAGCTGGTCGCCGCGCAGGTGATGTAGTTCGGCTGCGCGCCCGGCGCCCACTTGGTGAAGTAGTTCGCCGTGGTGAAGCCCGTGTAGCCGACGTTCGTCACGTTCTCGATGGATGCCGCCTGCTGCGCAGCGCTGCGCCCGGTGATCCCGATCACGGCGAACCCTTGGGCGATGGCGGCGTTCTCGAAGGCCACCATCGCCGGAGTCGCCGGGAACACCTCATTCAGCACATCGGCGTTGTTCTGCACCGGATTGAAGTTGAAGTGCATGACCGACACCTCGCGGTCGTAGGTCCACAGCATGGTGTCGTCGGTGTCGAGCACGATCGCCGGTGTCTTGCCGCTGGCGAGCGCCGCCTGGTACAGGCTCGGAAGCTGCGCGGTCATGTTCGCGACGATGCCGTTCATCTCGGTGATGTACGGGCTCGCGGTCTTGTTCGCGATCCCCGTTCCCGGGTCGCCGTAGTACCTCGCGATCGTCTTCTTGTCGATATCGATGTTGGGGATGTGCTCGCCGCCCACCGTGGCGCCGCTCGAGCCATCGGGCAGCATCGTGAACTGGGTTTGCGGGGTGAGGGTGGAATCGGGCGGGCCATGCTGCGGATCGGGCGCCCACGCCTGGGCCGACGTCGATCCGACGAGCGCCGAACCGACTGCGAGTGCGAGCGCCGTTGCTCCGGCCGCGAGCCGTCTGCGAGAGAGAGAAGACATCATCACCACGTTCTGCTGAGGAAAACGTTCTACCCCCGAACAGGGGGCTACCTTCAGCACCCTACGTCGGGGTGTTTGCGCCCGCCACCCCTCGGGTGTGAACACCCGGTTCGTCTGGTCTAAACTCGCTCCCGGTACCGTGTCCGAGCGGCCGAAGGAGCATGTCTCGAAAACATGTGATGGTGCAAGCCATCCGTGGGTTCAAATCCCACCGGTACCGCCATGAAAAGCCCCTGTTGATCAGGGGTTTTTCTATGTCACTGATACTTGCACATAGGCGATGACAACAACACGGCATCACTACGACACGGTTTGAATCATTGCGACCTGTTTTCGATTGTTGTCACCCTGCCTGCGTGGCACGAAGAAGGTCAGCGGCCTCGGTTAGCTAAGAGACATGAAGAAGAGACCTTCGCACGTACATCCCGATGCCCACGTCACCATCGAGCGCGTGAATGCCTTCGCCGAGGCCCCCCGTGAGATACAACTGATCGCCCTGACCGAGCTACGGAAGAAGGTGGGCGATGACTCGAATGACACGCAGACTTCCATCATGGTCGCTGTGTTCGGCGTACTCGCGGCCGGGGTAATTGCCCCACGAATCGTGGCGACTGCGACGCCGATCTCGAATCCGTGGGTAGCTGGGATCGGGATCGGTCTCGTCGCAGCGGTAGCACTGGGGATCACCGTGGTGCCCGTTGTTGTCAACTCAGTCCTACAGGCAGGTGGAAGGGAGCGTGCGAACCTGTGGCTTCGAACCTATGAGGCTGAACTCGAGCGGAGGTGGAAGGTGCCTGGGCGTCAGGGACGACGCTGGCGTTCACTCCACTAAGCCGTTACGGGCGCCTCACGTCTCGGACTGCGGCGCCGGCGGCCGGCAGTAGTCGCGCGGCGTGCAAGATCAGCAGGTCGCCCCCCGAATGCGGGTAGTGCGCCCCGTCTACCTTGTTCGATAACTTCACTCAACTTCTCCGAGAGGCTTTCGCATGCGCCCCGTCAGTATTGTCGTCGTCGCAATCGCGATTCTCGCTTCGACCGTCCTCGTGCCGCCGATCGCCGCGGCCGCCGCTGACTCCTCCGCGATCATCGCCGATGACGCCTGCACGGCCACTTCGCTGCCGGCTAACGACGACGGGTACAGCGACCAAGTGAGCCTGCCGTTCTCGATCAACTTCTATGGAACGACCTACGACCACCTCTGGGTCAACAACAACGGAAATGTCACCTTCAATGGCCCGCTTTCGACCTACACGCCGTTCGGCCTCGTCGCGGCGGGAACTCCGATCATTGCCCCCTTCTTCGCTGATGTCGACACCAGAGGAGTCGGGTCGGGACTCGTCAAGTACGGATGGGGCCAGACCGTCTATGGGGGTCATCAGGCCCTCTGCGTCGACTGGGTCAATGTGGGTTACTACGCGTCGCACACCGACAAACTCGATTCCTTCCAGCTTCTCATTGTCAGTCGCCCAGACAAGGGCGTTGGGGCATTCGACGCCGTTTTCAACTACGACAAGCTTCAGTGGGAGACGGGCGACGCGAGCGGCGGCGTGGGCGGCCTCGGCGGCTCCTCGGCTCGCGTGGGGCTCTCGAATGGAACATCCACGCCAGGAGCTTCGCTCGAGCTGCGTGGGTCAGGGGTCAATGGAGCTCTCCTCGACTCCTCTCCCACCGGCCTCATCCACGGACATCAGAGTCCGACGGGTGGGACCGCGCCGGATGGTCGCTACGTTTTCGAGATTCGCGGTGGAGTCGTCCTAGCGAACCGCTATGTCGCGCTTGGAGACTCGTTCCAATCGGGCGAGGGTGCGTACGACTATCTCGCGGGCACGGACGGTAACGGCGACTTCTGTCATCGATCGGCGAACGCGTACCCGGAGCTGCTTTCTCAGGATGGGGCGAGCGATCTCAAGTTGGACTTCTATGCATGCTCGGGCGCTGTCATCGACTCGCTCCGCACCACATACCAGACCGAGGGTCCCCAGCTGAACCACCTGTCCAGCGACGTGCGTCTCATCACTGTCGGGATCGGTGGCAACGATCTCGACTTCGCGGGGCTCGTCCAGAACTGCGTAATCTGGACGACCATCGCGACAGGAGTCGCCGGGCCGCTCGCCCCGTTCACCTCTCCATGCCAGGGCTCGTACGACTACACCCTGCAGCAGAACCTCACGAGCATAGAGAACGGGGCGATCCGGGCGAAACTCGACGCGCTTTACAATACGATTCGGAAGGACTCTCCATACGCGCAGGTAGTCGTCGTCTCCTATCCGCGTTTCTTCCCGACCGCAGGATCCAGCTGGTGGTCGCCATGCGCGGGCGTCCGGGTCTCCGATCAGATCTGGATGAATGATGGGACCGTCCGGGCGGACGCCGCGATCGCCAATGTTGCGCTCGCACACGGCTTCTCGTACGTGAACATGTACGACGCGCTCAACGGGCACGAGCAGTGCATGTCGGACCCCTGGATCAACGGCCTCAAGTTCTTCTCGCCATCGAAGGGGATCGCTGCCCCCGAGTCGTTTCATCCGAACGCACTGGGTCATGCCTCCATGGCGGCTGCGATCCGGCCAGTCCTGCAGCAGGATCTGGTTCCCCGCATCGTGATCATGCCGGCCCAGACGATCACTCGCGCCGTGTATGTGACGGGCGACGCGTTCCACGTCAACACGGCTTGGCCAGGCAGTGACGTCGTGACGAGTCTGATCTCGCCTTCAGGGGTGGTCTACTCGCGGAGCGCGCCGCGCGACGCGACGCACGATTTCGGACCAACGTGGGAGCACTACGACATCGCACATCCGGAACAGGGCACATGGACCGTTGAAATGTACGGCGCCGATGTCGATCCGGCTGGCGAGTCCCTGGAGCTCAGCACGTTTGACGAGCCCAAGCCAAACGTGCCGCCCGTCGCCTCATTCACGATGACGGGAAGCGGTGCGACCCAGCACTTCGACGCGCTCGCCTCCGGCGACCCCGACGGTTCGATCGTGGACTATGCCTGGGACTTCGGTGATGGGTCGCACGCGACTGGTGCGGTGGTTGACCACACCTTCCCTGCGGGTCAGGAGGACTTGCCGACCCTGATCGTCACGGATAACGCCGGAGCGCACACGGTCAAGTCCGCCGACCATGCCGCTGGGACCGTCGGAAGCTACTTCACCTCCACAATCACGCTGACCAATTCGACATCGATCGCCGGACCTGTTCATGTCGCGGGTGACTTCAGCTGCAACTCGAATGGCCGTATCAATGGTGATCTCGATGCGACGGGCGCCGTCTATCTCACCAACAACTGCATTGTCACCGGAAGCGTCCGAGCAGGAGGATCGGTGAAGTTGGATTCGACTTCGACCATTCAGGGGAATCTGATTTCCGAGGGAGATCTGACGTTCCAGTCGACCGCCAGAATCGGCGGGTCCATTTATCTGGTGGGTTCGCTCATATCGTCCGACGGCAAGTCGACCGACTATCTGACCTCTCATGGACAGATCGGGGGCACTGTCGGCGAAGGGGTCCTTCTGCCGACTGCCGCGCATCCGTCGACCGCTGACGCGGTCGATTCGGCCAGTCAGTGGCCTGGTATGACCGTGACGTCCTGGGCGAGGTGGATGAATGACACCGCGGGCGCAAACTCGGCGCCGAGCTGGTCGCAGGGTCTTGCGGCGAATCCAGGCTGCACGATGGCATCGTGGAGCGTCAACGGCACGGTTGCTTCGCTTGCTGGCGACACACTTATCGACGCCACCGGCGTGGGCTGCCCCACGGTGACCCTTCAAGGAATGACCTTGCGCGTCTCTGGGGACGTGACCATCCTGGCGGACGCGTTCTCCTCCGTGAACGGCCTGACGATCCAATCCGCCGATGGACTGAATCACACCTTGAACATCGTCAGTCCTGGACCGAGGTCATGCAGTTCATCGCACACAGTTAGTCTGTCAGCTTCAACGACATCGGATGATCGCGTGCTGCTGAACGTGGATGCTGCGGGCAAGCTAACCGTCGATGGGACCTCGTCGATCAGCGGAAAGGTCGCCGCGGCGTGCCTCGCCGCCAGCGGATCCGTCACCGTGGGGCGGTGGTCATGACGGATTCGGAGGGCGTCGACGCAGCGCGAACCTGGTCCCGTCTCCATCTGATCTGGGCGGTGTCGATCTCGCTGGTCCTCGGTGCGATCGGATTCCTGATCGGCCTGTTCGGCTGGTGTGGTGACGACTACTACGGGTGCACCGGGGATGCCACCAGCACGGTCGCGAGTATCGGGCCCGGCATTCTGCTTCTGCTGTTAGTTGCTGGGGCTATCTATGGTCTGATGCGGGTCGCCCCGTGGTCGGCGTCCCGGGTCGTCCGGGGCAGGGTTGCCTGGATCGTTGCAGGAGGGTACCTCGTGCTCGTGCTCGCGTACGTGTTGATCACCGGTCTCTGGCCGCGACCGTAGCTCCTCGTCGATGCTGCGGGAAGTCGTTCGACTGGTTCTGGACGCAACCGACTCCCGTGGGTGTCACTCGGGGTGGTCTCCATCGTGTTTGGCCAACGGTTCAACCACACGGATCTAGCTCCTGACAACAGCGTGACAATAAGCGAGCAGTGTCGTACTGATCGAGGAAGTGTCTACTGCCCCTGAAGAAGCCCGGAATCACGGCGATCCTTCGACACCTCCCGTGGGAGCAACGAATTCAAATCCCACCGGTACCGCCACGAAAAACCCCTGTTGATCAGGGGTTTTTCTGTTTTGTTACAGGCCTCATTGACCGGGCCGGGCCATGACCTCGCGACGCCCGCGGCCCGCTTGCGAGACATCGCGAGCCGACTTGCACGGGCGGACTACCAGGAGCGGAAGCACGGCAGATACCTCTCACTGCTGGAAAATCCGAACGATGTGGCTGCCTACATCACCGAATTGCGCGGGCGCCGGTAGCTCCGCTCTCCCGGGCGACGGGAACCTCAGCCAGTCCTAGGCGGTCAGGCATCGGGAATGTCGACCTTCCACGTCGACGGGTCGACATCATCGGGGTCGGGGCCTCCGCGAATGCCACGGTTGAGTCCATCAATGGCGGCCAGTTCGTCGGCCCCCAACTCGAAATCGAAGACATCGACGTTCTGGGCGATGCGCGCCGGGTTCGTGGACTTCGGGATCGCGGACCTGCCCTGCTGCAGGTGCCAGCGGAGCATGACCTGGGCCGGGGACTTGTCGTGAGCGGTGGCGATTCGGCCGATCGTTGCGTCATCGAGCACACTGCGGCGGTCGTCGCCCCAGCCGGGATAGAAGGTGATTCCCCCGATGGGTGACCACGCCTGGGTGAGGACGCCGAGTGCCCCATCTGCTCGCTGCACGTCGGGCTGGGTGAAGTACGGGTGCAACTCGACCTGGTTGAGAGCGGGCACGACGTCGGTCTGCTCACGTAGGGCATGAAGATGGTGGGGCATGAAGTTGCTCACGCCGATGGCGCGCAGGGCTCCGTCTGCCAACAATCGCTCGAGGGCGCGATAGGCGTTGACCGTATTCTTGAAATGCTGTGGCATCGGCTGATGCAGGATGAGCACGTCGATCTGCTCCACGCCGAGCTTGGTCACGCTCTTCTCGAAGGCATGCAAGGTTTCAGCGAAGCCGTAGTCACTGACCCACACCTTCGTCTCGATCACGATGTCGGAGCGCTCCACACCCGAGCGCCGGATTCCTTCCCCTACTTCGCGCTCGTTTCCGTAGCCGGCCGCGGTATCGATGTGTCGATACCCGGAGTGCACGGCAGCTTCCACGGCCGCAGCGGTTTCTTCTGGGGAACTCTGGAACACGCCAAATCCGATCGAGGGGATGCGGACGCCGTTGTTCAGGGTCAAGTATCGGTTCATAAGTCCTCGGGTTGGCTCGGGGCCGCTCGACGCGTGCGCTCAGGCGGGATCGATGACCAGGTTGATGGCATCGGGGGTCGCATCGTCGGGGTCGATGGCGCCGCGAAGACCGGTGTTGAGGGAGTCGATTAGCTTCAGTTCGTCGGCTGACAACTCGAAGTCGAGGATGTCGAGGTTCTCGGCTATCCGCTCTGGCCTGACTGACTTCGGGACCACGCTGCGACCCTGCTGCAGATGCCAACGAAGGATCACTTGCGCAGGGCTCCTGCCGTGGGACTTCGCGACCGACCGAATCGCCTCGTTGCGGAGTGGAGGGACTGCTCCATTTTCGCCGGCCCACCCGTACACCCCTCCGATCGGCGACCACGCCTGGGTTGTTATGCCCAGCTCGCGGTGAACCGCTAGCAGGTCTTGCTGCTGAAAGTTGGGGTGAAGCTCGATCTGGTTCACCGCGGGGACAGCGTCAGCGTGGGCGACCAGTGCTCGCAGGTGCTCGGCTTTGAAGTTCGCGACTCCGATCGCCCGCACCCGCCCCTCGGCGAGCAAGCGCTCGAGCGCCCGATACGCGTCGAGGGTCGCTTTCCAGTTCGCCGGCCAGGGCCAGTGCAGCAGGTACAGGTCCAGGTAGTCGACCCCTAGCTTTGTAGTGCTGGTATCGAACCCGCGGAGGGCGCCATCGAACCCGTAGTCGGTCATCCAGAGCTTGGTTGTCAGAAAAACTTCGCTGCGAGGAACTCCCGCATCCTTGAGGCCCCGCCCCACTTCCCGTTCATTGAAGTAGGCCGCCGCCGTGTCGATCATCCGATACCCGGAGGTGAGCGCGGTGCGCACGGCCGTCGACGCTTTCTCGTCTTCGCTCTGCAGAACACCAAGGCCGACGGTCGGTAGCTGTTCTCCGTTGTTCAGGGAGATCGTCTTCTCTGTCATGGATTCCGAGCGTAGGTCGCGGCCTGACTTGATGGGATGCCCTCCCAATACACCTCTCGTCAGGCACTCCCAGTCGACGGGAACGACAGGTGTGATTGGGGTAGTCACGAGAGAGGAACCCAGACCATGCGCGGAGTCATCATGTTCGCCCCCGGCGACGTCCGAGTGGAGGAGCGGACGGATCCGAAGATCATCGACCCCACCGATGCTGTCATCCGGATCACGGCGACTTGTATCTGCGGGTCGGACCTCTGGCCCTACCGCGGCGTGGAGACAGCCGACCACATCGCGATGGGACACGAGTACGTGGGCGTTGTCGAGGAGATCGGCGACGAGGTCAAGACCGTGAAGGTGGGGGACTTTGTCGTCGGCTCGTTCGTTATCTCGGATGGGACCTGCGAGATCTGCCTCGCTGGGTATCCGTCCAAATGCGTCAATGCACAATTTGTCTCTGTAGGCATCGGCACCCAGGCGGACATGGCACGCATCCCCTACGCCGATGGAACGCTCGTCGCCACACCCGGCGACCCCGACCCAGATCTCATCCCATCGCTGCTGACCGCTTCGGATGTGCTTGGCACTGGCTGGTTCGCCGCCGTCGCCGCGGAGGTGGGTTCCGGCAAAACGGTCGCTGTCGTCGGCGACGGCGCAGTAGGCCTCATGGGCGTTCTCGCCGCCAAACAGCTCGGCGCCGAGCGCATCATCGCGATGTCACGGCACCCCGACCGCCAAGCGCTCGCGCGCGAGTTCGGGGCTACGGACATCGTCGAGGAGCGCGGGGACCGGGGAGTGGCTCGCATCCGGGAGCTCACCGGCGGCCTCGGTGCGCACAGTGTGATCGAGGCCGTCGGCACTCAGGAGTCCATGATGACCTCTATCCGGGCTGCCCGCGGCGGCGGACATGTCGGCTACGTCGGCGTGAGCCACGACGTCTCTCTGCCTGGCGGTGAGCTGTTCTTCTCCGAGGTCCACATGTTCGGCGGCCCCGCGCCGGTGCGACGCTTCCTGCCCGAACTCATCCAGCTCATCTGGGACCGAAGGATCAATCCTGGCCGGGTCTTCGACCTGATGATTCCCATCGAGCAGGCCGCTGAAGGCTACAAGGCCATGGATGAGCGCCGCGCGACCAAGGTCATGCTCACCCTCTGATCCTACCCAAGCAAACACCAGAAGGAGGAGGTCCAAGGACCATGACGATGACCACCGAATCGCAGACAACCAGCGCTCCAGCCGAGCCCGGACGGATGCCCTGGCTCGCTCTCGCGGTGTTCACCCTGGTGGGTTTCACTTTGATCTCGGCCGAGACGATGCCCGCGGGGCTGCTCCGCGAGATCGCCACGGGACTGAACACCACTGAAGGGACCGTGGGACTCTTCGTGAGCGCCTTCGCTCTCGGAACGGTGATCGTCACCGTCCCTGCGATCGCTCTCACCCGTCGGATACGACGCAAGCCATTGTTCCTCGCCGGCTTGGCTATGTTCGTCGTCGCCAACACGGTCACGGCTCTGTCCAGCGAGGTGGTCTTGTCACTTATCTCGCGTTTCGTCGCCGGGGCGCTGACCGGCTTCCTCTGGGGCATGTTCGCCGTCTACGCGGTACGGATCAGCCCGAAGGAGCGCGCCGGCCGTGCTCTTGCGATCGTCTCGATGGGAGCCCCGCTTGGCATCGCGCTGGGCACGCCGCTCGGCGCGTGGATCGGCGCTCACCTCGACTGGCGCTGGGCCTTCGCAGGCGTCACCGCGCTGGCGATGTGTGCTTTCGTGCTGGTGGGGGCACTGGTTCCGGACGCGCCAGGACAGCCGTCGGTACGAACCTCGGCCGTCCAGGTACTGCGCATCCCCGGAGTAGTTCCCGTGCTGGCGGTCATCACCGTCTGGATGCTCTCCCACAGCACGATGTACACGTATGTCGCCCCCTATCTGCTCGATGGGGGAACCGACTTGCCAATCGATCTCACACTCCTGGTGTTCGGCATCTCGTCGGTGGTCGGACTCCTGATCACGGGAACACTGGTCGACCGACACCTCCGCCCTGTCGTGCTCGCGAGTATCGGTTTCTTCACCGCCGCAGGCGCAACCCTGCTCGTCGTTCATGGTTCACCGGCTGCTATACTCGCCGCGACCGTCGTCTGGGGGATCACCTTCGGAGGCGCGGCGCCGCAACTTCAGACGGCTCTCAACGCGACCAGCGGAGCAGCGGTGGACGTCGCCACGGCGTTCCTTCCGGTCGCCTTCAATCTGGCGATCTTCGGCGCCGGCATCCTCGGCGCCCTCATCCTCACCCTGACCAACCCGATCGTCCTCCCGGCCACGATGATCGTCCTCGGTGTCATCGCCTTCGTCATCGCCTACGCCCGACGACGTACCGCGCTTCCGCTGCCTGGCAGCTCCTCACGTGACTGATTCGACCCACTGGAAGCCACCCATGCGAATGCTCCTTGCCTTCGTGGTCGCGGCGCTAGCCATCGCCACCCTCGCCGCTTGCTCCACGCCCGAGATGAACGGCCCTGCTACGAGCCTGTCCCCCGGCGCGTCGACGCCCCGCGACGACAGCGACTCGATCGTCGGCACCGTGGTCCGCTTCTCCACCGAAGACGCCCACGTTGATGTGACCATCACCACCGACGGCCCCACCAGCCGCGACTTCCTCGCCCTGCTGCCCACCACCCTCGCGATCGAAGAGTTCGCCTCCGCGGAGAAGATCAGCTACCTGCCGCGCAGGCTCGTCACGGACGGCTCACAGGGATCCGATCCCGAAGACGGCGACCTCATCTACTACGCCCCATGGGGGAATATCGGCTTCTACTACGACACTTCAGGTGTGGGCTATTCCGACCAGACCATCAACATCGGCAGATACGACGCCACAGAGGCGGACCTCCAACAACTCGAATCCAGCCAGGTGCGCGTCGAGGTCGTGCGGTGACGGCGCTCGAAGGGATGCACATCCTCGTCACCGGGAGCTCCAGCGGGCTTGGGCTCGGAGCCGCCCGCGACCTCGCCGCGGCGGGTCACGCCGTGGTCCTCCACCGCCGCAGCAAGACGACGGCTGTCCCCGATCCAGCCGCCTGGCACTCGGTTGTTACAGGAGACCTGGGCAACCTGGCTCAGGTGCGGACCATCGCGGAAGAGGTGTCTGCGCTGGGTCGTCTGGATACCGTGATCCATAACGCGGGCGTGATCGGTGGTGCTGATCTGGTGACCGTGAACGTCCTCGCCCCGTATCTGCTGACCGCGCTGATGCCGAAGCCCGCACGGCTGATCTATCTCAGCAGCGGGATGCATCGGGGCGGGTCGACCGATCTCTCCCGGCTCGCGTCTGGCCGAGCGTCGTACTCCGACACCAAACTGGTGCTCACGACCTTCGCGGCCGCAGCGGCGAACCAGTGGGAGGGCACCGTCACGCACGCGGTCGATCCTGGCTGGGTTCCCACGCGCATGGGCGGAGCCGGCGCACCCGATGACCTGGTCGCCGGGCACGAGACCCAGGTGTGGCTCGCGACGCACGACGTCGAACCCGCGACCGGCGGCTATTGGTACCACCGGCGCACGCAGCAGCCGCATCCGGCTGTCAGCGATCCCGTCTTTCAGGCCGACGTTCTTGCCGAGCTGGGGCGATTGACCGGCGTGCGGACCTAACGTCGCCGGTACTGCACGTCGCTCACATGTTCGCGCCATTCGGCACTGCCGTCGGGGGTCTCCTCCCACATCGCGAGGTGCTCCATGAAGTCGTCCGGGCTGGCGCCGTGCCAATGCTCCTCACCGGGAGGCGTGTGGACGGTCTGGCCTGCCGGCACCTCGAGGACGGTTCCGTTGCGCAGACCCATCCAGGCCACACCCTGCGTCACGTGCAATGTCTGGCCGCCAGGGTGAGAATGCCATGCCGTGCGCGCGCCCGGTGCGAACCTCACCAGGTTGACGCACATCCGGGAGGGTTCGGGCTTGCGGGCCGCAAGCACGTCCATCCACACGTCACCTGTGAACCATTCGGCCGGGCCTTTGCCCGTCGGCAGTTTGGGTTCGATGTTCATGCTTCCTCCTTTATCGGCGCGGCCGCCCAGGAGGCCAGCAGGTGTAGACGTTCTGCGGACGTGGATCCGGGTTCGGCGCTGTAGACGTACAGAACCAGCCCGGGCTCGGCGGTGATCGCGAACTCTTCGTAGGCGAGCACGAGCTCTCCGACGACCGGGTGGTGAAATCGTTTCGTGCCAGCGCCGTGCGAGCGCACATCGTGGGCCGCCCACAAGCCACGGAACACCTCGCTCTGTGTCGACAACTCGCCGACCAGTTCCTGGAGTCCGGGGTTGTGAGGATCACGGCCGGCTTCGGCGCGCATGATGGCGACGCACATCTCCGCGAACCGGTCCCAGTCGGGGTAGAACTCTCGCGAGGCCGGGTCGAGGAACTGGAAACGGGCCAGGTTCGGGGTTCTGCCGCCGTCCCCGATGACCGGCGCGTAGAACGCCCGACCCAGAGCGTTGGCGGTCAGCAGATCCTGCTGCGCGTTGCGAACGAATGCGACCGCATTGCTGATGGATTCGATCGCCCAGTTCAGGCTCGGTCGTGACGCGGCTGCTCCTCCCGCGCGACGTCGAACCCTGCCCGACGTCGGGATCCCGTCAGCTGCCCGTGCCAGATCGAAGAGGTGTCCGCGCTCCGCGTCGTCGAGTTGGAGCGCGCGGGCCACCGCGTCCAGCACTGACGCTGACGCGCCGCCAATTGCGCCGCGCTCGAGCTTCGCGTAGTACTCCACGCTCACCCCCGCCAGCGCAGCTACTTCACTGCGCCTCAGCCCCGGCACCCGCCGGTTCGCACCACCGATCACGCCTGCCTGATCAGGGGAGAGCTTCGCGCGGCGCGACATCAAGAACTCGCGGATATCGGAACTCTGCATAGATCGACCGTACGACCACATGCCACTCGAAGGGATGCCCCATGAGTACATGGCAACTCCTTGAGCGCCGATGCGACGCAGGCGCGTTCGAGTATGCTCCCCCCCGTGAGCGATACCGACGGCCATCACATCTCGGCACAGGCACGTCGTTCTGAGCTCCTCCACCTGACTCGTGAGCGAGGCAGGCTCCTCGTCGCCGGCATTCCGACGTTGATGGGGGTGTCCGCCGAAACGGTGCGGCGCGACCTCCGGTTGCTGGAGATGAAGGGACAACTTCGTCGCGCGTACGGAGTCGCGTTTCCGGTCGAGAACGGCGCTTTCGAGAGCGTTCTGACGGACCGCCCGGACATCAGTCCGGAAGAGAAGACCAGGATTGCGCGAGGAGTCATCTCGCACATCGGCGACGCGCAAACTCTGTTCATTGATGAGGGGTATCAAACACAGTTGATCGCCCAACGTCTGCCAGAGGATCGACCCTTGACAGTTGTCACCTCGTCGCTGCCAGTGGCGCTGATCCTGGCGCCGAGGCAGAACATCCAGGTTCTGCTTCTGGGAGGGCGTGTGAGAGGAAGTACGCTGGGCATCGTCGACAGCTGGGCGGCCGAAATGCTTGGCAGACTACGGATCGACCTGGCGATCATTGGCGCGAACGGGATCTCAGTGGAGAGCGGGATCACGACTCCCGACCCAGCGGTCGCGCTTGTCAAGGGCGCTGCGATCAAGTCTTCTGCTCGCCGGATCCTCATAGGCGCGCATCACAAGTTCGGAACGGTCACCTTCGTGAGGTTCGCCGAGGTTGCTGACTTCGAGGCGGTCATCACCGGAAGGGAACTTCCGGCATCCCAAGCGAATCGATTCCGGCTGGCGGGCACGGTATTGCACCGGGTCTGATTTGAACCGGTCGACAACCGGTCATGGGCAACGGCGAATACCACTCACGCTCGATTCTGTATTCATGCTTGTCTCGCAGTCGTGACCGCAATTCAGACCCCGGACTACGGCTCATCGACTCTGTCGACGGGAATCGTTCATTTTGGCGTCGGCAATTTTCACAGATCTCACCAGGCCATGTTCATCGACCGTCTGCTGAATTCTGGGAAGGCGAAGGACTGGGCAATTTGTGGGGTCGGCGTCCTTGCCGGTGATCGACGCATGCGCGACGTGCTCGTGGACCAGGACTTCCGGTACACCTTGGTGGAACGACACCCCGACGGTGCGACGAGCGCCCGCTCCATCGGATCCATCGTGGAGTACCTGTTTGCGCCGGACAACCCTCAGAGGGTGATCGACAAGCTGGCAGACCCGGCGACTCGAATCGTCTCGCTCACCATCACAGAGGGGGGCTACAACACCGACGACGTGACGGGTCGCTTCAATGGCACCGCCGCCGACATCCTTCATGATCTTGGACCGGCCGCCGCCCCGCGCACGGTCTTTGGCCTTGTCGTCGCCGGGCTGGCCCTGAGGCGGGCCCGTGGGATCGAACCATTCACGGTGATGTCCTGTGACAACCTGCCGGGAAACGGCGAGGTTGCAAAGCAGGCATTCACGTCGTTCGCCCGGTTGCTGAACCCTGAACTCGCGAAGTGGATCGAAGAATCGGTGTCGTTCCCGAACAGCATGGTCGACCGGATCACCCCGGTGACGACTGACGCGGACCGCGAGTTCGTCGCCAGAGAGTTCGGGGTCGTCGACGCCTGGCCGGTACTTTGCGAGCCCTTCGTGCAGTGGGTCCTCGAGGACAGCTTCACACTTGGGCGGCCACCATTCGAGGAAGTCGGGGTGCAGATGGTATCCGACGTGGCGCCCTATGAACTCATGAAACTTCGGCTCCTCAACGGAAGCCACCAGGCGATGGCCTACTCGGGATATCTGCTCGGGCACCGCCTGGTCCACGAGGCTGCGTCCGATCCGCTCATCGTGTCGTTGATGAAGCGCTACATGGACAACGAAGCGAGCCCAACCCTTGTGCCCGTGCCCGGCATCGATGTCGATGCCTACAAGGCAACGCTTCTCGAGCGCTTCGCGAACCCCTTCGTCCGAGACACCCTCGCGCGGTTGGCCACTGACGCTTCAGACCGCATCCCCAAGTTCGTCCTTCCCGTGGTCTGGGACGACTTGCTTCGGGATGTTCCGGTAGTGGCGTCCGCTGCAGTGGTCGCGAGCTGGGCCGTGTTCGCGCTCACGGTCGATGAGCCGGCGGCACCTGACCGGCGCCAAGCGGCCGTCGCGGCGGCAATCGCCCGGCAGGCCAACGACGGCGTTGGGTTCCTGCGCGATCCCGAGCTCTTTGGGGACCTTGCCGAGAGGGAGGCCTTCGCCGTGCTCTTTTCGGAGACCTACGCGGCAATACTCCGGGATGGAGTCACGAGTGCGCTTGTCGAAATCCTCCGTGAGGAGTGACCTTCAGCAGTCCCCTTCTCGTCACTGGTCGTAACGGGCCACTCTGTCGGTGCGCCGTCACGCTACAGACCGGGTTTGACGATGACCTTCATGGCGCGCGGCAACTTCGTCTCGTTGAGTGCCGCCTCGGCGTCAGCGAGCCCGAATCGCGCGGTGACCAGCGCATCAAGGTCGACCTGGCCACTCGCGACCAACTCGATGGCCAGAGGCCACGTGTTCACGTAGCGGAAGACCCCGCTCACCCAGATCTCCCTGTCCTGAATGTACGAGACAGGCAACTCTATGTCGTCGTTGCCGAGTCCGACCAGGATTGCGTGCCCACCCGCACCAACCGCCCTGATGCCGGATCTGATCGCAACCGGTGCTCCTGACGCGTCGATGAAGGCATCGACGTTCAAGTCTGTGGTGTCATCGCGCCCCGGCACGATGGCCTGCGTCGCGCCATATCGCAGTGCAAACTCAAGACGCTCGTCCACCAGGTCTGAGATGTACACCTCGGTGGCGCCGAACGCGCGGGCCGTCTGGGCGGTGATGACCCCGATCGGTCCCGCTCCGGCGATGAGCACCCTGTGCCCGGGAGCAATGCCGGCGCGACGACAGGCTGCGATCGCCACCGACAGCGGCTCGATGAGCGCGGCCGCTTCGTCGCTGATCGAGTCGGGAATCGCGTAGGCGAAGTCCTCCTCGATGATCGCGAACTCGGAGAAGGCTCCGTCGATGGGAGGGGTTGCGTAGAAGCGCATCTCGGCGCATAGGTTGTAGCGGCCGCTCCGGCACTGCACACAGGATCGGCATGGGCGTTGCGGTTCAACGGCGACGCGCTCGCCGACTCTGGAGGGATCAACCGCACTGCCCACTTCGACGATCACGCCGGAGAGCTCGTGGCCGAGAACTAGCGGCCTGTCAACGACGTACGGACCAATTCGACCGTGGTCGTAGTAGTGAACGTCGCTGCCACACACCCCGACCGCTGACACTCGAATGAGCACCTCATTTGCAGCGGGCACAGGACGATCGCGAGTCTCCAGCCGAACGACACGTGTCTCGATCAGAACCGAAGCCCGCATCGTCGTTGGCGTCTTCGTCTGGTCGGCAGATTCGATGGTGATGGACAATGCGACTCCCTTGATTGCGCGGTGCGGCAAAGCTAGAAAGTCAGTAAATCCGTGTCGTTGATGGTCTGACTAGCGCGCGAAGCGACTAAGGTCGGTACTTATTTTCCCGATCCCGGAGATGAGCAGCAATGGCGCTTCCCTCTGCCAGCGAGCACGATGCCTCAGTCTTGCTCGCAGATCGCATTCAGGGGATGCGGGCTCTTCGCGAAGTTGTTCCGTTCGACCCCGACCACTCCTTTCGTTGGCACGAGCACGACTACCCGTCGCCAATCGCCAGGTGGAACTATCACCCCGAGTTCGAGATCCACCTCATCCGCTCCGGAGTAGGCAGGTTCATCGTCGGAGACCACATCGGCACATTCCAGGCAGGCCATGTCGCGCTCATTGGCGCTGGTCTTCCTCACGACTGGGTGAGCGACGTGGGGCCAGATGAAGTGATCCACGCTCGGGATGCCGTGTTGCAGTTCGATGGTCGATGGGTCGAACGGTGCATCGCAGTCATGCCGGAACTAGCTGACCTGAAGCCGCTTCTTGAGCTGTCGTCGCGTGGCATCCACTTCTCTGGGGCGACAGCAACGCAGGCCGCGCCGCTCATCGAGAGCATCGGAGCGACCGATGGGGTCGAGCGCATGGCAGGATTCTTCTCCTTGCTCTCACTTCTGGTCAAAGCCCCCGAGAGCGATCGGGAGTTGCTTGCGGGGGAGTGGTTCAGCCCGGTGCTCGATCGTCGTTCGGCCGCGGTCGTGGACATCACGCTGGAGTATGTCTTCGCGAATCATGCGAACGAGATCCGCATGTCGGAGGTAGCGCGGCTAGTGGGCATGTCTGAGCCAGCGTTCTCGAAGCACTTCAAGAAGTGGACAGGGCAGAGCTTCAGCGACATGGTTCGCAAGCTTCGCATCGCCCGTGCTCGGCATCTGCTCGAGCAAACCGACGACCCCGTATCGCACGTCTGCTACGAGGTTGGATTCGTGAATCTGTCCAACTTCAACCGCCGATTCATGGCGGAAGTCGGGACAACTCCAACCCAGTATCGACGAGAACACCTTCGTTCACTTCGGCAAAAAAGTACCAGTCTCTCGTCTGTAGCGCGCTAGAAGTGCCCGCCGGGGTCGACTGATATTGGTGGAATGCAGGAGAGACATCCCTGCGGCAGCAATCCACCCAGTCCGCGTCGCCTCGACACTCGTGTAGCCCGTCGAGGACAACGCGGTGTCAACGAAGACAACGAGAGGCAGAAGTGATGAAATCCTTGATCACCAAGAGGCGGCTGTTGAGCTCCGTCGTGATTCTGGCCACGGCCACGGTGCTCGCCGGCTGTGCGGGCGCGGGTGGTGGCGCCAGCACCGGCGGTACCGTGCAGCTCACGCTCGCAACGGTCGACAACCCCCAGATGAAGGACATGGAGCAGCTGAAGGGGACCTTCGAGAAGGAGAACCCTGGCATCAAGGTCAACTTTGTCCAGATGGAAGAGGGCGACCTTCGCGCGGCTGTTACCGCCGATGTGGCATCCGGAGCTGGTCAGTACGACATCGTGACCGTCGGCGCGTACGAAGTTCCGCAATGGGGCGCGAACGGGTGGCTCACAGATCTGACGCCCGCCCTGAAGGCCGACAAGTCGTATGACGTCGGGGACCTGTTCCCCCCGGTTCGCGACGCACTATCCGTGAAGGGCGACCTGTATGCGGTGCCGTTCTATGGTGAGTCGTCGATCCTCATGTACAACAAGACGATGTTCGCGAAGGCCGGCATCACGATCTCCGATCACCCGACGTGGCAAGAGGTCGCCGCAGACGCAAAGGTCCTGAATACTCCTGACCACGCAGGAATCTGCCTGCGCGGCAAGCCGGGTTGGGGTGACCTGTTCGCCCCGTTGACGACAGTTGTGCAGACCTTCGGTGGTTCCTGGTACGACAACAACTGGAACGCCCAAGTCGATTCGCCTCAGTTCGCCGACGCCGTGAACTTCTACGTCAACCTCCTGAAGGACGCCGGAGAAGCCGACCCGGTTTCGAACAGCTTCACCGAGTGCCTCAACCTCGTCAACTCGGGCAAGGTGGCTATGTGGTACGACGCATCCGTTGCCGCATCCATCCTCGAGGACCCAAAGACCTCGAAGGTCGCTGGACAGATGGGTTACGTGCACGCTCCGGTCTTTAAGACCAAGGAATCCGGTTGGCTGTGGTCGTGGAACCTCGCGATCCCGAAGACCACCAAGCACGTGGACGCTGCGACCAAATTCGTGGAGTGGGCGACGAGCAAGGAGTACGAGCAGCTCGTCGGCAAGACGCTCGGTTGGACTCGCGTTCCGCCTGGGGCTCGCACCTCGACCTACTCGATCCCCGAGTACAAGAAGGCAGCCGCGGCGTTCGCACCCATCACCTTGGACGTCATGAAATCGGTCAACCCGAAGCAGCCGGGCGTCAACCCCCAGCCCTGGGTCGGCATCCAGTATGTGACGATCCCAGAGTTCCAAGACGTCGGAAACCAGTGCGCCCAGTTTGTCGCCGACGCCATCGCCGGTCGTAGCACCGTCGGAGACGCCCTCGCGAAGTGCCAGCCAATCGCACAAGCTGCGGGAGACAAGCAGAAGAAGTAACAGCGATCCCAAAGCGATTCTCGGGGCCAGCGGAGTGCGATCGCTGGCCCCGAGTCTCCTGCACAAAGACTGCCCCAATCAGGAAACGACAATGACAGCAACGATGCAATCGCGCACCACCGGTGCGCGGCCCAGAACCGCCGAGCGACGCAGAGCCTCCTGGGTGCCGCGCGGGCTCGTGCTTCCCGCCCTCATATTCAGCATCCTGCTGACGCAGATCCCCTTCGTAGTGACGATCGTCTTTTCACTGCTGAATTGGAATCAGCTTCGGCCCAGCGAGATCCAGTTCAACTGGTTCCACAACTACGTCGTAGTGTTCACGGGCCCCGACTTCTTGCCCTCACTCTTCTCAACCGTCACGATCACCGGAACGTCGGTGCTGCTGTCGCTGCTCATCGGCCTGGGTTTCGCGCTCCTGCTCGATCGGAAGTTCGTGGGGCGCGGAATCGCGCGAACCCTCATCATTACGCCGTTCCTCGTGATGCCGGCCGCTGCGGCATTGATCTGGAAATGGTCGATGCTCGACGTCAACGTCGGCATGATCAACTACGGCCTTCACCTGCTCGGGCTCCCCCCGGTTTCCTGGAACACAGACTTCCCGGTCGCGACGATCATCATTTTGCTCACCTGGCAGTTCACGCCGTTCATGATGTTGATCCTCCTCGCCGGGCTGCAAAGTCAGAATCGTGACATTCTCGAGGCCGCGTCGGTCGACGGCGCAGGGCCGCTCCGTACCTTCCGATGGATGACTCTCCCGCACCTGCGGCAGTACATCGAGATCGCGGCACTCCTGGGCACCATCATGCTCCTGCAGGTATTCGACCCGATTGCGATCATGACGAAGGGGACCGGCGGTACGAAGACGTTGTCGTACCTCCTCTACGAGCGGGCATTCATTGGATTGAACATTGGCGAGGCGGCCGCCTTCGGTGTCGTCACCGTCGCCGTGACGATGGTGGTTGCGACGCTCGCACTGCGCACCCTGTTCAGGGTCTTCATCGAAGGGAACGTCAGAGATGCATAAAGTTCGTGGAGCGCTACTCACGGGACTGACCTGGGTGCTGGCAGCTGCCTTCTTTTTCCCTGTCGCCTGGATGGTCTTCACGAGCTTCAAGTCCGAGTCTGACGCCTCGTCGATCCCGCCAACCATCGCGGTGCCGCTGAGTTTCGCGCAGTACGCGGCCGTCTTCGACCGCGGCGCTGGGTCCTACTTGCTCAACTCGGCGACGGCGAGTATCGGCTCGACAATCATCGTGTTGCTGCTCGCAATACCCGCGGCGTACGGCCTGAGCATCCGGCCAATCAAGCGGGTGCAGGACGTACTCTTCTTCTTCATTTCGACACGGTTTCTGCCGGCCGCGGCGTCCATCCTTCCCGTGTTCTTCATTCTGAAAACTCTTGGGTTGCTCGACAACATCACGGCGCTCGCGCTGCTGTACAGCGCGATGAACCTACCGATCGCGGTGTGGATGATGCGCTCCTTTTTCAAGGAGGTGCCCATCGACATCGTCGAGGCCGCGCAGATAGATGGAGCAAACCTGCGTACAGAAATGGTCCGTGTCGTCCTTCCAATCCTGCTTCCAGGCATCGCCGCGGTCGCGCTCATCTGCTTCATCTTTTCGTGGAACGAGTACTTCCTCGCAACGCTGCTGACCTCGTTCCAGGCGCGCACCGCCCCGCCCTTCCTCGCGAGCTTCGTCGACGGCCGCGGTCAATTCCTCGCAGTGTTGTCGGCCGCTTCCACGCTCGCCGTGCTGCCCGTGATCATCGCTGGGTGGGCCGCGCAGAAGCAGCTGGTACGTGGTCTGGCCATGGGTGCGGTGAAGTAGATATCCCGTGAGACCCCAATGAATGACGACGCTCCTCCGCCGGTGTTGGTCATCGGTGAAAGCCTCATCGACGTTGTCCGCAGTGGGGACAACGAATCGCGCCGCCCCGGCGGATCACCGATGAACGTTGCATATGGGCTTTCGCGGTTGGGAGTTGGCACGCGACTGCTGACACGAATCGGCAACGATGCGGACGGCGAGGCCATCGTGCGGCACCTTTCTGCGGCTGGAGTGACCCTTGTCGACGAGTCGCCGCACGCTGCGCGAACCAGCGTGTCGATCGCGACCATCGAATCGGGAGGTTCGGCGAACTACAGCTTTGACATCGATTGGGCGCTTGAGCCGTTCAGCGAGCCCTCCACGAGCCAGTGGATCCATGTCGGGTCACTAGCCACGTTTCTGGCTCCCGGCGCCGATTCGCTCGAGCGAATCCTGAGGTCCGCTGGTCCCGGGACATTGATCAGCTACGACCCAAACATCCGCCCAGCACTTGTGGGTGATTATCACCGCGCCCTGAGTCGCTTCGAGCGGATCGCCGGCCTGGCCGGGGTGGTGAAACTGAGCGAAGAGGATGCGGCGTGGCTTTACCCCGCATCGTCTGAGGACGCCATCGTCGACAGGATTCTGTCACTCGGTCCGGAGATCGTCGCGGTCACTCGTGGAGCCGCAGGCGCACGGATCTCCACACGACACGACGCGGTAGCAATCGAAGCGCAGGAAGTTGTCGTCGCAGACACGATCGGGGCTGGCGACAGCTTCATGGCCGCACTCATTTCGGTCCTTCTCCCGCTGAATGTCAAGAGCCTGACGAGCAAGGAGCTCGGGCACGTGGCGCGGCTCTCGGTCATGGCGGCGGCTCTCACCTGCGCACGGACGGGCGCCCAGCCACCGAGTCTTCTCGAATTGGCCGAAGCATTGCGCAAGCAGTCCCACCCCGGAAAAAGGACTTCATGAATCCCTTGATCTATCTCGGTGACTCGAACAAGTACACCCTGTCCCTTGGCCTCTGCTCGCCCTTCTCGCAGCTCGGAGTCGCATGGGGACACCCAATGGCTGCGTGTGTCTTGTTCACCGTCCCGACGTTCGCGACCTTCGTCATCGCTCAGCGGTACTTCTTTAGCGGGGTAGCCGCCGGCGCCCTGAAGGGATGAACATGACCTTTCTCCGGCCCAAGCCCCACCGCAAGACACGGGTGGCGTCCGTTCGGATTGTTGCTTGTCGAATGGCTGGCGGTCGAGATCACGAGCACATCGTTGAAGTTCGATGGGTTGACGAGGAGGCCCAGAAATCTGGATCTTGGACGAGGGAGCTTGTGCTGGCTTGGCTTGATGCTGCCAAAGGTTCGGCTTATCTGCTGGGTGACGACGGCCGGCGGATTGCAATCGGCACACGTCACCCGCTGCTAGGCGCTCGCTTCATCCAAGCGTTTGAAGACCCAGTCTGGACCGACGACTTGCTGTCGTTGCCGAGCTATGGTCATGAATGGCCCACCGACGCGCCAGCCGACGAACGATAAGGGCTCAAGCCGTCCAGAACGGCTAGCCGCATAGTTCCCTCCCGTGGGCGACGCCGTGCCTGGGAGGCCCGCGACGAGCATCCTCCCCCATTCACACCGACGCCCTCACGACCGCAAGCACAGCACCGGCTCGAGATTCCTCGCGTTCCGCAAGCCCAACGACCCTCAACTACGAACCGCTCACCCGGCAGCACCGGTCCTGACTTGACCGATCTGTGCATCAGCGCCCCTGCCATCGTTCAATGGCCTGCTCGATGGAAGTGGTCACGAAGCCGACCAGGTCGAAGGCTGGATCGAGCAGCCATTGAATCTCTAGTCCATCGACCATGGCGCAAAACGCACTGGACTCATAGTCCAGCATCTGCGTGCTCATGGCGGGAATCTCGTTCAGCTCGATGGCCGCGATGAGCTGTGACCTCATGTCAGCGATAGCTCTCGCGTGCCGTTCGATCAGAAATTGATGAGCAGGGTGGTCTGGATCCGTGGCTTCGGTGATGAAGGTGAGGAAGAGCTCCAGAAAGCCACGATTCTCGAGGTGAAAGAACATGAGTTCTCGGAATCCCCGAAAGAAGGACAGGCCTCCAGCAATCCCGAGAATATCCGGCTGATGGTTGTCCCAGTACTTGAGGACCTCCGTCAGTAGCTCTTCTTTGCTGAAGTAGCGAAGGATCGCCGCGGTCGTGACGCCGACCTCATCCGCGATCTCCTTCAGCGTGCTTCCGCCGTAACCCTTCGAGCCAAATACACGCACCGCGGCGTCGATGATCTCGGCCTTTCGGCGCACCCCGTTGCTGTAGGGGCCTCGTGTCGCCGTCTCGATCGCCATGGCACATATCTATCACGACGGCGCCGACCGCCGTTGCTGCGCTTGCAGTCATGAGGGCGTCGGTATAGCCTTGCCGAACCATAAAGGAATCTTTACGGTTCAGCTCAGCGAGAGACGAGGGCGTCGTGGGCGAACGATCGTATGGAGTGGGGTTAGTAGGGGCGGTTCCCGTCGCCCAGGCCATCCACCTGCCAACGCTCGAGCGCCTCGGCGATCGGTTCTCGGTGGTTCACGTCGCTGACGTGAACGCAACCGTCGCGCAGCAAGTGGCCCTTCGGGCGGGTGCTCGCTGGTCCGACGATGCCAGCTCATTGATTGCGGACCCCGACGTCGAGGTCGTTGTCATCGGAACTCCCGACCGCTTCCATGCCGATCAGGTCATCGCCGCGTGTTTGGCGGGCAAGGCGGCGGTGCTGTGCGAGAAGCCGCTAGCGGAGAGCGTCTCTGAGGCGAACGCGATCGCAGAAGCTTCTGCCAGGACCGGGGTGCCCGTCATTGTCGGGACCATGCATGCATTCGACACGAGTTGGATCAGCGGACTGCGTGAGTGGGACCACCGTCGCATGACCGCGCACACCGTCCGAATCTCCGCGGTCCTGCCTCCGAACCCGTGGGCGGAGGATTTTGCCACCCAGATCACGGGTCGCCCTCAGGGCCGCTCAACACCCCCTAGGGGGATCGACCCGGCCATGGCGATTGTGCGCGGCAATGTGCTCGGCCTCGCGATCCACGACCTCCCGCTGGCGCGGCGCTTGCTCCCCGACGGGCCGGTCACGGTTCTTGCGGCCCACCCCATCAAGCCGTGGGGCGTCGAGATCGTCGCGACAGTCGGCGACAGCGTCCTCGAGATCCACGGTTCAGTCGGGGTGACCTGGGAACCGAAATGGACGGTGGAGGCGATTTCGGAGGGTGGGCTGCTTCGAACCGACTTCCCGCTCTCCTACGTGCACGCCGGTTCCGGCACGACCTCGATCACTGACGGTGAGCAGACCACGGTGTACGGACCCCACCACGACGATGGCTATCTCAACGAGTGGGAGCACATCTACGACATCCTCACTGGCGAACTCAGCGTCGGTGACCTTGGCTCGCTCGTCGCCGATCTCGCCTTCGCCCTCGACATCGCCGATCAGGCAGGCGAGCTCGCCCGGACAAAGGGGGCCGCGTGACGGAGCCACTGACCCTGACGATCGACAGCGCCGCGACACCGCCGGCACAAAACATCGCGCGCGCGACGGCCGCCACTCTTCCGCAATCATTCCGGCTGGTGAGCGGTGGCGGTGACGTGGTCATGATCGACGGGCGAGGAGCCTGGACGGAACGCTCGCTCGCTGCCATCGCATCGGGTGCGAAAGCCATTCTCGTTGTCGATCCGAGCGGAGCGTCGCACGAGAATCTGACGGAGGTCTTGGACACGGAGGTCCCCGTGATCCTAGACACCCCGTGGCGCCACAACGGCGTCGTCTCCCGCATCTCCCCGTACTTTCAGAAAGTTGATGCGCACGGAGGCATGCTCGAAGCACGAGTGACGGTGCCGTCATCCAGTCTTCTTCGGGAGAGCATCACCGCACTGGCGTTCACCGCGCAAGCACTGCTGGGAGCGCCGATCATTGGCCTCGAGGATGTCGCCGCGCGGCCGGATCACCTCACGGTCTTCGGGTCCACTCACGACATCCTGATCCGTCTCAGCGCCGTCACCGGGCCGATCCCGGCGAATGCCTGGTTTCGGCTCGCCGGTAGCAATGCAATGGTGACAGTGACGGTGCCGTCATCAGAGTCGGGCGCCTCCGGCGTCGGCACGTTCACCGACGCCGACGCGAAGATCACCGTGCCGTTCGCTTTCGAGAGCGCCCACCGGTCCGCTCTGGCCCTTATCGCTCGAGTCCTGCACCAGCGCCTCGTCCCGACCGATATCGCCGACTTCCGGCGGGTGTGCCCGGACGGGAGTCGCGCCGTTTCAAGTTCTTGACTCTGTTCCCCATCCCACCCTGAATGCACAAAGGAGTACATCAATGAACCAGCAATCGTCCTTCGGACCCGTCCCGGCGTCCATCAGCCGTCGCGCGGTCCTCGGAGCGGGCGGGGCCGCCAGCCTCGCGCTGCTACTCGCCGCCTGCAGTCCCGGCGGTGGCGGCAGCACTGCCAGTCAACCGCTGAAATTCTGGAACATGCCGTGGGGCCCGACGTCGTTCCTCAACGAGGACAAGCGCATCGTGGCCGGTTACAAGCCGGCGAGCGGTTTCGGCGTCGCGCAGTATCGCCAGGTGCAATGGGCGAACTTCACGCAGACCTTCGCAACCGCTGTCGCATCCAACACCGGCCCGGCGGTGAGTTCGGGCGGCGGAACCCAGGCCTTCTCATTCGAGTCAGAGGGCAAGATCGCATACGCGGACGACCTTCTCGCAGCCTGGAAGAAGAACGGTATCTACGACGACTTCCTCCCGGGCCTGGTCGATTCGCTCAAGACGAAGAACGGCTACGCCGCGGTGCCCTACAACCTCGACGTGCGCTTGCTCTGGTACAACAAGGCGCTGCTCGAGTCGGTCGGGGCAACACCCCCGACGGACTGGACATCGTTCGAGGCGGTCTGCAAAGCGCTCAAGGCCAAGGGTATCTACGGCTACGGCACCTACTCGGGGGCGGGCGGGGCCACTGGCCAGCACACATTGGTCTCGCACATGATCAACAACGGGGGAGGCCTGTTCGACGCCGATCAAAATCCGAACTGCGTGACCCCCGAGAACATCGAGGCGATGGACTGGGTGCTCGGCCTAGTGAAGAACGGGTACGTAGACCCTCGGGCCGCCAGCTACACCCCCGCGAACGCCTACACCCAGATGAACGACAAGAAGTTCGGCATGATCTGGGACAGTTCGGGGACGCCCTCGCAGGTCGACGCGGCCACCGCGAGCGACCTGGTCGTAGCAGATCCGCTCGTGGGCCCATCGGGGAAGAAGGGCACCTTGTTCTTCCCCAACAACATCATGATGTACAAGAACGCCCCGAGCCAGGCGGCGTCCGAGGCGTTCCTCACCTACTACTACCAGAACATGAAGTCGCTCTGGACGAAGAAGACGGGGATTGGCCTTCCTCCGCTGAAGTCGATTGCCAGCGCTGCATTCGCCGATGACCCGAACACGACGAAGATCATCGACAGCTGGCAGCCGATCGGTAAGACGTTCGGGGCGCCGGGGCAGGACACCGTCTTCCTGAACCTGGCCAAGGCCGACGGCACGCAGCCGATGTTCAACTTTGCCCAGAGCATCCTCAGCGGCTCTACGACTGCGAAGGATGCGCTGGCCGCGCTGCAGAAAGCTCTGACCTCTGCGTGAGCGGCTGGCTTCACTGAGACCGACAACGAGCTAAGGAAGGAAACCTGATGTCAATCGGTACCGTTGCGGAACGATTGCAGCAGGCCCGGAGGGGTGTGGGGGTGTCCGGCCGTAGGCCGGGCACCGTCCGCTCCCGCGGTGACCGCACCCCTTTGGGACGCGCACGGGGCACGCTTGCGCTGTTCGCCATCCCATCCCTGCTCTTGTTGGTGCTGCTTAACGTCTTTCCTGTCGGCTACGCGATCATCCAGTCGGTGCAGGACGGCACGCCCTCGACGTTGCCCACCGAAGCGCCGTTCGTCGGTTTTGCGAATTACGTCAATGTGGTGACTTCGGCGCAGTTCCTTCACGCGGCTCTGTTCACGCTTGCATTCACGATCTGCGGCGTGTTCGGATCTTGGATCATCGGGATGGCCTTCGCCCTGCTGTTGCGCACCAGGATTCCTGCCAATGCCGCCTTCAAGGTGCTGCTGCTGCTGCCCTGGATCGTGCCTGTGGTGGTCTCGGCGACCGCGTGGAACTGGTTGGTGGCAACCCCTCAAAGCCCGCTCCCGGTCGCTCTCTCAGCGATCGGAGTCACCAATGCGAACTTCCTGGGCGACCCCGTGCTCGCCCAGATCGTGGTGATCATCTTCAAGGTCTGGATCAGCTTCCCGTTCATGATGATGATGATGTCCTCGGCCCTGGCCTCCGTTGACCTCAACGTCTACGAAGCCGCCAAGATCGATGGCGCGACACAGTGGCAGGCCCTCACGGGGGTTACCCTGCCGATCGTCTCGAGGACCACGTACATCAGCTGGGTGCTCATGACGATCTTCTGCGTCAACGACTTCCCCACGATCTTCCTTCTCACCCAGGGCGGTCCGGTCAACGCGACCACGTCCCTCATCGTCCTGGCGTACCAGGCGGCCTTCCAAGACCAGCAGACCGGGCCGGCCACCGCCATCGCCATCCTGATGACCGTCGTGCTGGTCATCGTGTCGACAGTCCTGTACCGGCAGATCAAGAAGGTGAACATCGAATGAGTCACACCGCCGCAGCCGAACCCGGCACAGTCGCCACTCCGTGGCGCCGGGCGCCGATAGCGCGCGACAAGAAGGGCCAATGGTGGCGCTTCGGCGTCATCGCTGTACTCACCCTGATCGTCAACACACCGATCCTCGCTGTGCTGTATCTGTCGACCCAGGCCGGCCCCAACAGCACCACGACCGGGTTCACGCTCGAGAACTTCGCCCGGGTGTTCGCCGAGACCGATGTGACCATCTGGCTGGGCAACAGCCTGACGGTCGCCTTGGTAACCGTCGTAGTCGCGGTTGTTGTCGCGGCTCCGGCTGGGTACGTGCTGTCCCGTCTGCGCAATCGCCTCGTGTCCGGGTACTCGTTGATTCTCTTCGTGGTGCAGTCGCTGCCCGTGGTCACGGCAGCGATCCCCTTGTTTCTCACCTTCACCGTCTTCGGGCTTGTCGATTCGCTCGGCGGTGTCGCAATCGTCTACATCGGTTCGACGATGTCTGTGGCGATCTGGATGATGGCGGCCTACTTCGACTCCATCCCCATCTCTTTGGAAGAGGCGGCATGGATGGACGGTGCCACCGTCTTCGGGAGCTTCAGGCGGATCGTCCTGAGAAACTCGCTGCCGGGCATCCTGTCGACCGCGATTTTCTCATTCCTGCTCGCTTGGAACGACTACCTCATCGCCTTGCTGTTCCTGCAGAGTCCGGACAAGCTGACGCTTCCCGTCGGACTGCAAACGTTCTTCCAACAGAACGCGGCCGACTGGGCATCGGTCATGGCGGTTGCCGTGGTCATGATGGCGCCGCCCATCCTAATCTTCGCCGTGTTGAACAGGTACTTCAGCCTCGGCGGCATCGGAGGATCCCTAGCCGGCCGGTAGCTGGAATCTCTCGGCGAAAATGGGTCGGCCGCCCCCACCGAACCGTCGATAGAAAAACGAGAAGAAGGACGTCGTGACACAACCTGAAGCCTCCGTGCAGCTGTACTCCCTCGCGAAAGAGTTCTCGGCCGATATGGCTGGGTCGCTTGACCGCCTCGCGGCCGTCGGCTTAAAGAACGTCGAGGCCTTCGACTTCGTCGGGCGGCCGAAGGAGATCAGAGCCGCCCTCGACGGTGCCGGTCTCGCGTCCCCGACGGGGCACGCCCCGCTGCTGTCCGACGAACTCTGGACGCCGGACGGGTCGATCCCAACCCCGGCACGCGAGATCGTTTTCGAGGCGGCGGCGACGATCGGGATAACGACAGTCATCGACCCGTTCGTTGCACCCAAGCGCTGGCTAACCGAGGACGGGGTCAAGGACATTGCCGACCGCATCAACGCCGCGGCGGAGGTCGCGGCCGGGTTTGGTCTGGCCGTCGGCTACCACAATCACGCGCAGGAGTTCATCGCCTCGTTCAACGGGCGAAGCGCCTACGAGCGCTTCATTGCGCTGATCGAGGACCGCGTCGTGATCGAGCTCGATCTGTTCTGGGCGCTCACTGGCGGCCAGGACGTCGTCGCGCTGACGGCGAGCCTCGGCGACCGTCTCATCGCGCAGCACATCAAGGATGGTGTCGTTCCGGCCGACAACCCATTCGTGCCTAACGCCCCCGCATTCTCTTCTGCGAGCCTCGACCAACGACGCGCGGGCGACGGTGACGTACCCCTGGTGGAGTCCTTGGAAGCCGCGACGGCGCTCAAGTACGCGGTCATCGAGTACGACCATGCGCCCGGCGACGTCTTCGACGACATCGCGGCGTCCTACGCGTTCCTTACGAATGGCGGCTTCGCCCGATGACGGCTGTCGGAATCGGCCTCATCGGTGCAGGGGTCATCAGTGACGCCTATCTAGACAACCTGAGGATGTTCCCCGATGTCGAGGTCGTAATCGTCGGCGACCTCGATGCAGACCGCGCGCGATCCCAGGCCGAGAAGTACGGCGTGCCCTCATCGGGCACGACGGAGGAGGTGCTCGCGCACCCAGAGGTCCAGCTGGTCGTGAATCTAACCATTCCCGCCGCACACGTTGAGGTCTCGACAGCAGCGATCGCCGCGGGCAAGCATGTGTGGTCCGAGAAGCCTCTCGGTCTTGATCGCGACGCGGTCACTGCCATGCTCGTTCAGGCTCGCGAGGCCGGAGTCCGGGTTGGCTCGGCGCCGGACACGCTTCTCGGCCCCGGCTTTCAGAGCGCCCGGCGCGCCATCACCGCCGGCGTCATCGGCGTGCCGTTGTTCGCTCAGACCGCATTCCAGACGCAGGGCCCGGACCTCTGGCACCCGAACCCCGCCTTTCTGTTCGCACCAGGTGCCGGGCCTCTGCTCGACATGGGGCCGTACTACTTTTCTGCGCTCGTCAGCCTGCTTGGTCCCGTGGACCGCGTAGCCGCGCTCGGCATGAAGGCGCAACGGGAGCGCGAAATCCACGTTGGCCCGAATGCGGGCGGCCGGTTCGCGGTGATGGTGCCGTCGACCATCCAGGTGCTCGCCGCATTCGAATCGGGGCAGCAGTCGCAGAGCTTGCTGAGCTTCGACTCGGCCTTGGAACGACACGGGATCCTCGAAGTCCACGGCACGGAGGGCTCGATCATCCTTCCCGATCCGAACACGTTCACTGGCCGGACCGCCTACGTGAAGCCGCTCGGGATGCTCCGCGACGGGGCGGCCTTCGAACAGCCCTGGAACGAGATCGAGGAGCGAGGAGCGGTCGTGGGTCGCGGACTCGGCGTCCTCGACATGGTGCGATCAATTGACGCGGACCGACCGCACGTCGCCTCTGGCGAGCTCGGGCGGCACGTCCTCGACGTACTGCTGTCGGCGCAGGAATCGGTGGAGTCCGAGCAGTTCGTGCCGGTCGCGAGCACCGTCGCGCCGGTGCCGCTCCTGCCTGACGACTTCGACCCCTGCGCAGCTACTCTGTAGTTCGATTCCACGGCAGGTGAGACTCGAAGCGTAGGGCGCCCGCCGTTCGACCGGCGGATGAGCCCAAGAACACCCCTCAGGTGGCTCGCGTAATCAGCTGCCAGAGCAGCCGGAATCGCGCGGGCATGTCGACGATCTCCGGTTGCACGAGCCACTGCAGCTGCAGGCCGTCCGAGGCGGCGACGAGCAGGGTCGCGAGATCGACGGGATCGAGATCGGGCAGGACCTCACCCGCCGCCTGGCGTTGGCGGATATCCGCCGAGAGCTCCTGGCGCAGCCATTCGTATCGATTCTCGAAAAATGCATGAGCGGTACTTTCCTCGTCGACACTCTCTGCCGACATCGAAACGAACAGCCTGACCAAGCCCGGCTCATTCACGTTGCGCTCGACCGCCTTTTCTAGGTGGTCGACGGCATGAACATGTCGGTGCTGATCCGGATCACCATCGCGATCGTCGCGCCGGCGCAACACTTCCAGAAATAACTCGTTCTTGCTACTGAAGTGATGCAGGAGCCCAGCCTGGCTGAGCCCGCTCTCCCGCGCGATCTCCCGGACCGATGCACGGTCGTACCCCATCCGCGCAAAATGCTCGAGAGCCGTCGCGAGGATCTCTTCTCGCTTGGCTACTCCCTTCGCGTACGGACCGCGGCCTGCCATGAGACCAGATGGTAGCGCGCGAGTGCGCTATTGCGAGGAGCGCCGACCTTCAGCCTCTCTGTTGGAGCTAAGTGAGAGAGACACGACGTGATGCCCCGCCGCGTCCGATTGGCTTGCCGGATCGGCCGACCCGCTCGTCGCATCAGGCTCGGCCGAGTCGCTCAGAGAGCAGAGCCTAAGGGCAGCGCGGCTCTCTGCAGGAGTCGGACAAGGGTTTCCCGTTCCTCCGCAGTCAAGGCGCCAAGCGTCTCGCTCTCGGCGGCCGCGGTCGCGAGTCGGCCGGCTTCGAGCACTGAGCACCCCTGATCTGTCGCGCGGATGAGCCGGGACCGCCGGTCACCGGGGACCACTTCCCGGGTCACGAGTCCTTGCCCTTCCAGTTCATCGACCAGGCTGACGACCTGGCTCGGATCGAGATCGAGGTAGTCCGCCACCTCACGCTGCGTCCTGCCGCCTCCCTCGCCCGCGAGGGCGAGGACCGAGTAGGACCGCACATGCAAGCCAAGTGGCCGAAGATGGGCGCGAGCCATCCTCATTGCGGCGGCTCCGATTCGAACCACCAGAAATCCGACCTCCCTGGCGAGAGGCCCCTGATCGGCGCGTGTGTCCGGCATTGTTGAAACCATTCTAAACTGTTGACACCATCAACTATTGATGATGCAGCCTACTCGGGCCTACCGCAACGGACGCTCGGAGACTGGCTCTCTCGTTGGCAAGACAGCACTTGCGACAGGCCGTGTCGCAGGTCTCCTGCAACTCTGGACGCACCCGGATGGTGCGTGGGGCGACGTGCGGGACGGCGGTTGTGCAGTCAGCACAACTCGTCGTCAGCATCGGCGCGAGCTCCGAGGGGTCGGCGAGACATACCCGGATATGGACGCCCTACAGCGTCCGATTCGACGTGCAACGGGTGTTGCGATGCGTGGGCACCTTTGGCCACGAATAGATAGTTGATTTATTCGACTATTGCGCTATCCTATGAATCGTCGCAGTGAAAACCAATCAATGACGCGGAAGCGAAGTTGGCAACTCGGCGGTTGCGCCTTCCGGGCAAAGGTGACACTCGTCCCCGCTTATTCAAAGGAGAATCGAGTGTCAGACCGGCGCGTCGCTCCCACCGACACCACGGTGCCCGGTCCTCATGGGCCCGTTGTGATCAGGATCTACCATCCCGAGTCTCCCTCGGGCGCCGGGATCGTGTGGATCCACGGCGGAGCCTTCCATTCGAACGACATCGATGTTCCCGAGGCGAATTGGGTGTCGCAACGTTTCGCGGAGGCCGGCATCGCCGTGGTCACCGTCGACTACCGGCTCGCCAAGGACGGCATCCACTACCCAGTGCCGAGCGACGATTGCATGGCGGCATGGCACTGGGCCACCGAACGGTCCGAACTCGGTGTTGCCGCGAACGGGTGGCATGTCGGAGGCGGCAGTGCCGGCGGCACGTTGGCCGCTTCGGTGTCGATGCAGGCGCGCGACGGTTTGGCTCGCATGCCCCGCAGCAGTGTGCTCGTGTACCCCGTGTTGCACTCAGAGATTCCCGCGCCATCCGCCGCCCTTGCCGAGAAGCTTCGAAGCCTCCCCGAAGTTCAGCTAGGCCCCGAGGACGACGGCGAGTGGATCAACCTCAACTATGTCGGGGACCGGGCCCTTCTCACCGAGCCGTACGCCTTTCCCGCTCACGGCCGCCAGGAGGGCATGCCCCCGACCCTGATCATCAACTCGGATCTCGACCACCTCCGCGCATCCGGCGAGGCCTATGCGGCCCAACTCGCGGCCGCCGGGGTGGACACCGTCGTGATCCGCGAGGTGGGGTCCCTTCATGGTCACCTGAACCAGCCGGAGTCGCCTGAGGCTCACCGCACCGTTCGTCGGATGATCGAGTGGCTCACCCCCAGCGAGCTCGTCGGGGAGCCGCATGAGCCCCCCTTGCCTCCCACGCTCTGACCATGGTCTCGCACGTATTTCCCGCACCAGTTCCGTCCCATCCTCAACAAACCTGGAGTATTCAATGATGAAGAAATCAGCCGCGATAGCAGTCCTTGTTCTCGTCTCCGCCTTCCTGCTGACGGGATGCTCGACCGGGTCCGGCGAGACGGGCAAGGGGGACGACACGCTCGTTGTCGCTCTCCCGTCGGCCCCCATCAGCCTGGACCCTTCGAAGGCAGCCACCGGTCTCTACACGAACTACGTCGACACCACCTACGCTTCCCTGCTGAATCATGACGGCATCGGAAAGATCGAGGCGGGCCTCGCGGACAAGTGGGCATACAACTCGGACAACACGGAGCTGAGCGTCACGCTCCGAAGCGGCCTGAAATGGGCAGACGGCGCGCCCCTGACCGCCGCGGATGTCGTTGCGTCCATCCAATACTTCGCGAAAGGCAGCGGAGGGACCGCACCATCCCTCGCAAAGTTGACGTTCTCGGCGCGCGGGGACTCCACCGTGCTCATCGATAGCCCGACACCGAACCCGATCCTTGCCGATCTGTTCACCCCGGAATACCTTGCCGGCGCCGTCATCAGCCCTGCGGGACTCAAGGACCCGGCAAAGCTCGCGGAGGCGACGTTCGGAGCAGGTCCCTACGTTTACGATGCGAAGCAATCCGTGTCTGGCGACCACTACGTGTACACCCCGAACAAGAACTACTACGCGCAGAACGCCATCCACTACAAGTCCATCACGATCAAAGTCATAGCCAACACCAACTCGGCAGTTCAGGCGCTCAAGTCCGGTCAGATCGACTTCATGCAGGGCAACGCCGATGTCGCGCCGACCATCAAGAACAACAGCAATCTGAAGGTCCTCACCGAACCGTCGATCTGGGCGGGCCTGTACCTGCTCGATCGCACCGGAACGGTGGTTCCCGCCCTGGCCGATGAACGAGTGCGGCAGGCTCTGAACTACGCCGTCGACCGCGTCGCCATTACCAAGGCTGTGTACGGCGCGTTCGGTACACCGACCGATCAGGCGCAGGTCCCGGGTGGTGACGGCTATCGAACCAAGGAGACTTACAGTTACAACCCTGCCAAGGCGAAGAAGCTCCTCGCCGACGCCGGGTACGCCCAGGGTTTCACGATTCCTGTGAACTATGGCTCGTTCGACCCCGATAACACCAAGTTGGTTCAGGCAGTGCAGGCTCAACTTGCCGCGATCGGCGTGAAGCTGGAGTTGACCGCCGCGACTAACTTCGGCGGCTGGGTGAACGACCTGGTCTCGAAGAAGTTCGCCGCGACTGTCTTGTCGCCGGGAGCCGGCGGCGACCAATTCCTCCAGGCGCAGTCGACGTTCTTGCCGGGTGGCATCATGAACATCTTCGGAGCCTCGGATTCCGCCGTCGCCGCGGAAGCTCAGGTCATCGCCGCAGCCTCACCGCAAGACCACGACGCTGCCGCCCGAAAGATGGACCAGATCGTGACGGAGCATGCGTTGACACTTCCGATCTCGGCGGTGAACACCACGCTGCTCTACAACTCCAAGGTGCAGGGCCTCGTCTGGAGGAAGGGGATCAACGTCCCCACCTACGTCACGGCCTGGACCTCGAAATAGCCACTTGATGTGTCCGGGGCGGGCCGCGGCCCGCCCCGGACACTTCCTCCCCTGAGGAAACGCATGCTCCGGATCATCGTGCGACGGCTCCTGCTGTCGATTCCCTTGCTCATTGTCGTCTCTGGAATCACCTTCATCCTCGAGTCATTCGTGCCGGGAGACCCGGCGCGCTCGCTCCTCGGCGTGAACGCCACCCCAGAGCAGTACGACGCACTTCGCCAGTCGCTGCATCTAGACGAGCCGCTGGTTCAGCAGTACTGGCTCTATCTTCAGGGCCTCTTCCATGGAGACCTAGGCCGATCCATCTTCACCAACGAGGAGGTGGTGACCACGGTCGCAGGAAGGCTGCCCGTCACTCTCTCGCTCGTCGTCGGGGCTACGCTCGTCGCCACCGTCGTCGGAGTCCTCTTCGGTGTCTACAGCGCTACCCGTGGGCGCATCTCGCGCCGGATCATCGATGTGGTGTCCCTTTTCGGCAGTGCGCTTCCGAACTTCTGGGTCGCGCTGGCCCTGATCGCGATCTTTGCCGTGGCACTGCCACTGTTGCCGGCCACCGGTTATGTCCCCTTTGAGGACTCCCCGCAACTGTGGCTGTCCAGTCTTGTGCTGCCAGTAGTCGCGCTCGCCATCGGAGGGGTGGCGCTCATCGCGAAAGTGACGCGCGACTCGATGCTGTCCACCCTGGGCCTCGACTACATCCGGACGCTGCGAGCGTCGGGTGTCTCTCGGCGCTCGATCATCTGGCGTCACGCCCTCCGGAACTCGGGTCTGGCGGTATCGACGACGATCGGCCTCACCCTCATCAACTTCGTCCCGGGAACGATCTTCGCCGAGACCATCTTTGTGCTTCCCGGTCTTGGCAGCGCGGTCGTCACCGCGACCAACCTGCACGACATTCCCGTCGTGCAGGGGATCGGGCTGACCTTCACTCTGATTGTCATCATCGTGAATCTGCTCGTCGATGTGGCCTATGGCCTGCTCAACCCGAAGGTGCGCTCCTCATGACAGTGCCGACCACCACCGAGGCTCTCGCGGTGCAATCCCGGTCCAGTTGGACGAGAACTGTGCGACACCGCATCATTCCGGCGATCGCGTTGACCGTTATCGTTCTCGTCACCGCGAGTGTGTCCGTCGCCCCCCTGCTCGCCCCGTACCCGCCGCTCAAGCAAGACCTGTTGAACTCTCTTGCTGGTCCGTCGGGTGCGCACCTGCTCGGCACCGATGATCTTGGTCGCGATATCCTGTCGCGACTCCTGTGGGGTGGTCAGCCCGCGCTCAGCGGTGTCGCTGTGGCAACCTCCGTCTTTGCGGTCGTCGGCATGACGCTGGGCATCCTGGCGGGATACCTGGGCGCATGGACCGACCGGGTCATCAGTGCCGTGCTCGACATCATGCTGTCGGTGCCGGGAATCATCCTGATCCTCGCCGTGCTCGCGATCTTCAACCAGAACGTCTTCGCCGCGATGTTCGTGCTCGGTCTCTTCGCTGCCGCCAACCTGGCACGAGTGATTCGCGGCCTCTGCCTCGCGCTCCGCGAGGAGCTCTTCGTTGATGCCGCTCGCGTCTCGGGACTCACCCCTTTCCGGATCATGAGTCGTCACATCTTGCCCGCGCTCACTGGCCAACTGCTCATACAGATGTCACTCTTCGCCGGAATCGCCCTCGGCGTTCAGACAGGCCTCGGCTTTCTCGGACTCGCCACCCCGGCACCTAACCCCAGCTGGGGAGGCATGGTGGGCGAGGCCTCGCAGGTCATCGAGCAGCACCCGCTCTTCCTGCTCGTCTCCGGAGGCATCATCGGCATCATGTCAGTCGCATTCGGTCTGCTGGGTGACGGATTGCGCGACCTCGAATCAGATCGGCGGCGGATCGCCGGATCCGGACGCCCCATCCCGCTCTCGGCGCTGGCATCGGCCGAGTCCGACCCGCACCCGGCTGACCCCTCCGTTCTCCTCACCGTCCGCGACTACTCGGTCGCATTCGGCACCTCGTCGGGGCCTCGGACGGTCGTCGACTCGATCAGCTTCACCGTGAAGGAGGGCGAGATCTTCGGACTGGTCGGCGAGTCCGGCAGTGGCAAGACGGTGACCGCGCAGTCGCTACTCGGATTGCTCTCGGAGAACGGAGGCATCGTGGGTGGGGCTGCGTGGCTCGGCTCGCAGAGGATCAGCCCCGCGACAGACCAGGAGCTGCGCAAAGTGCGCGGACGGGAGATCGGATTCGTCGCCCAGGAGCCGATGGTCGCTCTCGATCCGCACTACACGATCGGGTCACAACTCACCGAAGTCGTCCGCACCATCGGCGAGGTCTCCAGCGGAACCGGCGCGATCCGTGCTCGAAGTCTTGATCTCCTCAGGAGCGTCCACCTCCCCGCACCGGAGAACATCATGCGCCGCTACCCGCACGAGCTCTCCGGCGGCATGCTTCAAAGAGTTGCGATCGCGCTGGCGCTTGCCGGCTCGCCGCGGCTGTTGATCGCCGACGAACCGACGACGGCTCTCGATGTGACAGTCCAGGCCGGCATCCTCGACCTCCTGCGCTCGCTCCGGGACGAGCGCGGGATGGCCATCATTCTCGTCACTCACGACCTGGGCGTCGTGGCCGACATCTGCGACCGCGCCATCGTCATGCAGCGGGGGCGCATCGTCGAAGAGGGAGCGGTCGAGGCCATCTTCTACGCAGCCAAGGATCCGTACACGCAGCAGCTCCTCGCGAGCACCCCCAATATCGCGAGGGATGCCGCTGACCCCGGGAGGGATACCGATGGTTGAGCCGACCCTCGTCTCCGTGCAGAACCTTGCCGTTGAGTATCGGACGGGCCGTTTGCGCCGCGCGCCCGTTGGCGTGATCGAGGATGTGTCGTTCGATATTGCCCAGGGCGAGACCCTCGCCCTGGTGGGGGAGTCGGGGTCGGGCAAGACGACGATCGGCAAGGCCATGCTCGGCTTGACGCCCGTCACCGCCGGCCGGATTCTGTTCAATGGTTCGGACATCACCCATCTTCGCGGTGCGGGTCGTCGGGCACTCGCTTCGGACATCCAGGCCGTGTTTCAGAATCCATTCGGCTCACTGAATCCGGCGCTCACCATCGGGCGAACTCTCACAGAACCGCTGCTCGTCGCGGGCGACCTCCCTAAGGCGGAAATCAGCTCCCGCATCGGGGAATTGCTGTGGCGGGTCGGGCTCCCGGGGGATGCCGCAAGTCGCTATCCCGGCCAGTTCAGCGGCGGCCAGCGGCAGCGCGTCGCGATCGCACGGGCCGTCGCGCGTCGTCCGAAGCTGATCGTGTGCGACGAACCGACCAGCGCCCTGGACGTCACCACCCAGGCGTCGGCGCTCGAACTTTTGCATGAGCTGCAGGACGACCTGGGATGTGCCTACCTTTTCATCACCCACGACCTCGCCGTCGTCAAGGAGTTCGCGGACCGCGTGATCGTCTTGGAGAAGGGGCGGATCGTCGAAGAGGGACGCAGTGTCGATGTGTGCGATCACCCAGCGCACCCGTACACCCGACGCCTCGTCGCCTCCGCGCCTGTGCCCGACCCCCTGCTACAGCGGCGCCGACGTGAAGAGCGGCTCGCCCTCCCCGATCTCTGACGTTCCGACCGACACTCCGAAAGGATTCCGTGATCTCGCTCAGCGACTTGCGCACCGAGCACCTCCGTGAGCCTCGTGGACTGTGGACGGCCAGGCCCCGATTCAGTTGGATTCTCAGTGCGACGAACGACGACGTCATGCAGGCGTCGTACGAACTGGAGGTGCGGCGGGAAGGCGAGGCGCAACCGCTGTGGAGATCCGGCCGGGTCGACAGCCAGGAGTCAGTACTCGTCGGGTTCGGGGGCGAGGACTTGGCCTCGTCGACCCGCTACTCCTGGCGTGTCCGTGTCGAAGCAGGACGTGAGCAGAGCGCCTGGTCGGAAAGCGCTTTCGAGACCAGCCTCCTCAGTCGAGACGAGTGGGTCGCCGACTTCGTCGAGCCGGTTCAGGTGTCCGTCGCCCCGGATGGGCTGCGCCGGCGCAGCGGCGAATGGGTTGCGCCCGAACCCCGTGCGCCCGAGGAGCGGCTCCATCCGGCCAAGTACTTGCGTCAGACGTTCGAGCTCGCGGATCGGCCCGTTCGGGCGCGACTGTATTGCGCTGCGCACGGCGTGTACGCCTCCGAGCTCAACGGCGTCGTCGTCGGCGACCAAGTACTCGCCCCCGGGTACGAGAGTTACGACAAGCGACTCTCGTTTCAATCGTATGACGTGACGGATCTGCTCACGTCCGGCCGCAACGCCCTCGGAGTCATCCTCGGCGATGGCTGGTACGCCGGACGCATCGACTTCACGGGCACCAGCGCCCAGTATGGTGATCGCCTTCAGGCCGGGTGGCAGGTCCTGGTCGAGTACGACGACGGACGGCACCAGGTGGTGCGTTCGGACAAGACCGTGGTTTCGTCGACCGAGGGCCCCATCCGCTATTCCGATCTCTCCATCGGGGAGAAATACGATGCCCGTCTCGATATCTCTGGCTGGAGTTCGCCGGCGTTCGACGACTCGCACTGGACGCCGGTCAAGATCGTCGCGTCGCCCGCAGTCCTCTCGCCCTTCGTCGGCGAGCCGGTGCGTCGGGTTGAGGCGATCACCCCCAAGGAGGTTCTCACCACGCCTGCTGGAGACCTAGTCGTGGACTTCGGGCAGGTCATCGCGGGAGTAGTCCACCTGACCGTGCGCGGCTCACGGGGCACCACGGTGAAGCTCGAGCACACTGAGGTTCTCGATCGCGACGGCAACTTCTTCAACAACGTCGCGGGCTTGAACAAGGACCAGACCGACTACTACGTTCTGGCCGGAAGTACTGAGCCCGAGACTTGGACGCCGCTCTTCACCTTCCACGGGTTCCGCTACGTCCGCGTCAGTGGCTACCCGGGCGAACCTCAGGCGGCGAACTTCCTGGCGCTGGTGATCGGATCCGACCTGGAACGCTCGTCGGCCTTCAGCTGCTCGGACCCGCGGATCACACAGCTCCATCGCAACGCCGTGTGGAGCCAGCGCGGCAACTTCCTCTCCATCCCGACCGACTGCCCACAGCGGGAGCGGATGGGATGGACGGGGGATCTCCAGATTTTTGCGCCCGCGGCCACCCGCAACAACAAGGTCGTCCCGTTCCTTGCCCGATGGCTCGAGAACGTACGCGCGGATCAGGAGCCCGATGGGCTCGTGCCGGTCATCGTGCCCGCGCCCCCCTTCATGAACTCCCTGTCCGGGCAACTCGCGGATGACCCGTTGTTCTCGATTCGCGCGGCGGCCGGATGGGGCGACGCCGTGGTCCTGGTGCCATGGCTCCTTTTCCAGCGTTACGGGGACCGGCGGGTGCTTGGCGACAACTACGACGCGATGCAGGCCTGGGTCGACCGCCAGATCCGGGTGGCCGAGTCCGAACTGCCCGCGCGACTCCATGACCTCGAGCTTTCTCCCGAGAGAGCCGCTCGCCAACGCCTGCTCTGGAACAGCGAGCCAAACTTCGGCGACTGGAACGCACCGAGTATGAAGGTCGAAGACCCTTCGCTCGATCACGCGTTGTCTGTGGCAACGAGGTCGGGCGAGCTGATTGCCCCGATGTTTCATGGCTGGTCTCTTGGAGTACTTGCCGAGGCGGCCGCGGAGCTCGGCCGAGAGTCCGATGCCGAGTACTACCTCGACCGCTCGCGTCGCGTCCGACAGGCATTCGCCGAGGAATACCTCGATGACAGCGGACGTCTGCCTTTCGACCGTCAAGGTGCGTACGTGCTCGCCCTCGCGTTCCGATTCATCCCTGAGGAGAAGCTGACCGCGTACACGGATCGCCTCGTCGAACTGGTGCATGCGGCAGGCGACCACCTCGACACGGGGTTCTTGTCGGTTCCGTACCTCCTCGACGTGCTCTGGACACATGGGCATCAGGACTTGGCGCGCACCCTCTTGTGGCAGGACTCAGCTCCCTCCTGGCTCTACGAGGTCGACCACGGGGCAACAACGATGTGGGAAGAGTGGGAAGCGGTGGGACCAGACGGCACTGTCACCAGTGGCTCCATGAATCACTACGCCTTCGGGTGCGTCGACGAGTGGCTCCAGGCCCGGCTCGGTGGGATAGAACCCACCTCTCCCGGCTACCGGACGGCGCGCATCGAGCCCGACTTCCACGCTCCGCTGACCTGGGTGGAGGCGAGCCAGGAGACGCCCTACGGATCGCTCGACGTCCGATGGAATCGGGATCTCACGGACACCGAGCAACTGACCCTCGAGGTCGGCATCCCCGCGAACACGGTCGCGTCCGTTGTCCTTCCCAAAGGCGCCGGGTCCGTCCGGGTCCTCCGTGGCGGCCGCCCTGCGGCGGTGGCGCTCGATGAGTTGGGATCTGGAAACACGGTGATCAGCTTCCGTCTCGACCCGGCGGGCCCCACTCACTCCGAACAGAAGGGTGACAAGTGACCGACAGGGACATCCGAGCAGAGACGACCGATGAGGGCATTGAAGCGAAGGTGGAGGCGTTGCTTGCCCAGCTCACGCTGGAGGAGAAGGCGGGGCAACTGACGCAGTACTTCTACTTCGGCGCGAACGCGGTGACTGCGGATCCGATCGGTGAGCTCGGCACGCAGCCGGCCTTGGTCGAGGCGGCGCTGGCCGGCTCTGCCGCCGGGGGACTTCTTTTCGTCACCGACCCCGCGCAGATCAACAGACTTCAGCGCCTTGCCATCAACGGCAATCGGCTCGGCATTCCCGCACTCTTCGGATTCGACCTCATCCATGGGCTGCGCACCATCTTCCCGGTGCCGATCGCCATGGCGGCCACGTGGGACCCGGACCTCATCGCCGCAGGAAACAGGATCGCGGCGCGAGAGGCGCGGGCGGTCGGAATCCACTGGGCTTTCGCCCCGAACGTCGACATCGCGCGTGACCCGCGATGGGGCCGCATCATCGAGGGGGCGGGGGAGGATCCCTATCTCGGCGCGGCTGTTGCGGCGGCTCAGGTCCACGGCTTTCAGGGGGAGCGGCTTGGGGCACCGGACCATGTCGTCGCCGGCCCGAAGCACTTCGCCGGCTATGGCGCCGCGATTGGCGGGCGGGACTATGACGAAGTAGACCTCTCCGATAGCGAGCTGTGGAACACCTATCTCGTCCCGTTCAAGGCCGCGGTCGACGCGGGTGCAGGCAACATCATGCCCGCGTACATGCCGCTCAATGGCGTCCCTGCGACCGGGAACCGGTGGCTTGTGACCGACGTCCTTCGCGACACTTGGGGCTTCGACGGCTTCGTCGTCAGCGATGCCGGCGCGGTGCAGAACCTCGAGACCCATCATTTCGCGGTGGACAAGACGGACGCGGCGGCGAAGGCGCTGCACGCCGGGGTGGACATGGAAATGACCCTGGCCGGACCCGCCTTCGAACAGCTCGCCGCCGCAGTGAGGGCCGGCAGCGTCTCGGAAGCCGAGCTCGACGCGGCGGTGAGCCGGGTTCTGCGCGTCAAGCTGCTGCTGGGACTTTTCGAGGAACCCTATGTTGACGAGGTGCGGTCGTTGGAGGTGCTGGGCGACCCCGGGCATCGCGAGGCAGCTCGCGTTGCGGCGGAAAAGTCCGCGGTCTTGCTCCGCAACGAGGGCGAACTGCTACCCCTGAGCCGGGATCGGACGTCAGTCGCGGTCGTTGGGGCGCTCGCCGACTCCAGGCGGGACACGTTGGGCCCCTGGGCTTTCGATTTCGATCTTGGCGAGACCGTCACCGTCGTGGAGGGAATCCGCGCGTACCTCGGGCCAGCCGCTCGGGTGGAATACGCCCCCGGTGTCGGCGCCTCTCAACGTTCCTTCGGATCGATCTTCGACCTGTGGCCCGGGAACATCCCCGTCGATCCCGACGGGTTCGATCCCGATCATGAATTCGGGCGTGCCGTGGCACTCGCTGCATCGGCGGAGGTCGCGGTGGTGGTCCTCGGCGAGTGGCAGAACATGGTTGGAGAGAACGCCTCACGATCCTCCCTGGAACTTCCCGGTCGTCAGCTCGAGCTTCTCCAGGCGGTCATCGCCACCGGCACCCCGACGGTGCTCGTGGTGATGAGCGGTCGTCCTGTGGACCTTCGGTGGGCGGCAGAGCATGTTCCCGCGATTCTGCAGGTGTGGTATCCGGGAACGCGAGGGGGTGACGCGGCGGCACGGCTGCTCTTCGGGGAAGTGGCGCCCACCGGCAAGCTGCCGTTCAGCTGGCCCAGGACCGTCGGGCAGGTTCCGATCTTCTACTCGCACACCCGCTCGTTCCAGCCGGAGACTCAGCAACAGCGGTACTGGGACGAGGCCAGCACACCCTTGTTTCCCTTCGGACACGGCTTGAGCTACTCGACGTTCGAGTACAGCGCGATTCGAGTTTCTCGGAATGTCGTCGCATTGAACGAGAGCGTGACGGTGTCGGCCGACGTCACGAACACCAGCGCTCGCGACGGGGTGGACGTGGCACAGCTTTACCTGCACCAACGCTCCGGATCCGCTGTCCGTCCAATTCGACTTCTCAAAGGGTTCCAACAGGTTGCAGTCCCGGCAGGCGCGACGGTGCGAATCCAGTTCGAGGTCGGACCCGAGGAGCGTCGTTATTGGAGCGCAGCAGTCCGGGACTGGATCCTGGAACCGTCGACATTCGACGTGTGGATCGGCGGCAGTTCGGTGGCTCGGCTGGGTGGGGGGTTCCGGGTCGAGTAAGCCGGAGCACCTCCTGACGGCTGGGGCGGCAGCGGCCCTCGCCAGCTTGCTGTGGGCCTTCTTTTCCCGCCGGATCGCCGTCGGTTACCCCATCACCGGTGAGGCGGACTGCCGGCTGCGGATCGCGTTTAACTTCGTAGCGCCATGGGTCGTCTACGCCACCCGGATCCGGCTACGCGCCAGACGGGACGACCAGGTCCTTCGTGACAACGACTCCGAAGGCAAACTCTCTTGCTTCTGGGGGACTCTGATCAAGTCGATTCGTCCCGTCAAGCTAGCGATGCGGCCGTTCGACCCGATCGAGGCCCGGCGCCGGTCGACCCTGAGAATGTCCTCGCTGCGAGCGCGGCCCGGCCACGTCGACACGGCTCAAGCGGTACCACAGGTGGCCCCTGGCAACCTAGTAAGGTCCGTGCGCGTGTGACAACGTCGTGACAACAAACGCGCAGTGTCGTACTGATCGAGGATGTGTCTACCACTCCCGAAGAAGCCCGGAATCACAGCGATCGTGAGGTGAGGCGTGTGGGAGCAACGAATTCAAATCCCACCGGTACCGCCATGAAAAACCCCTGTTGATCTGGGGTTTTTCTGCGTCAGGTGTACGCATCGATGGGCTCCGACAACGTTCTGACATCACCTCGTGGGTTCCTCGATCAGAGCGGCACGTCTGCGATTGTTGTCAAGCGCTCAACGCCGATGGGGAGCGGGCCGTACGCCTGCCACTCCATCCGGTTCGAGCACACGGCTCACACTCGAAGTGTCGCGGGTTCGAGTCGCGCCCTCGCCACTAGAAGCCTGAGCTTTCGGGAGGACGATCGTTCGTCGTCCTGCATCGGTCTCCGTGGGGGTTCGTCGGGCTGAGGCGATGACGCCGGACCGGAACGGTCCTTTGCGCGGTGCTGCAGTCAGTGATCGCGGACGACGTAGTACAGCTCCGGGTCCTGGCGAGCGTTGTAGAGGTCCACGTACGCCTTGGCGATGACGGCGGGTTCTGCGTCGGGGTGCCCAGCCCCGATCAGCGCACTGATCGCGACGTAGGCGACGTAGACGCCTGTGTCGTGGAGCGCGTTGTGCAGGTTCAGGGTCCAGTTCCGAAGTCCGGCGGTCGCGATGCCGATGTTCCCGAAGGCCGGCCTCGGATTGATGGAGCCTCCGCCGGTCGTGATGAGCACCGTTCCGGAGCCGGCGGCGATCATGTCGGGCAGGACTGCTCCGACCGCGCTGAGGGCACCGCCGAGGTAGAAGTCGATCTGCGGCTGCAGGTTCTCTGCCGTCACCTCCAGCACGTCGGCCGGTGCGAGCGTTCGGTCGGCGGGGGAGAACTCCAAGACGTCGATCGGCCCAAGCTCGGCCTTGATCGCGGCCAGCGCGCTCGTAATCGTGACCGGCGCGCTGACGTCAGCGGTGAATCCGCGCGCGCGGATGCCTTCGCCCTCCAGCGTCTGGACGAGAGCGTCGAGCTTGCTCTGGGTGCGAGCCACAAGAGCGACGTCGAATCCCTCGTGTCCGAAGGCTCGGGCGATCTCGATCCCCAGGCCGGAGCCGGCTCCGATGATGGTGATCAGGGGCATGGGTGAGTCCTTTCGTCTCCTACCACGGAGGGGAGGGTGTGTTGGTGAGCTAAGTGGTGTGGCCGCCGGCCACCTAGGGCGTTGTGGGCGATGCGACTTTTTGCGGTTCCGACGGGGGCGTCTCCGGCGGAACCGAAGAGAGAGCGATGCCGTCGGCGCCGTCGATGTCGAGCGACTCGACGAGGATCTCCCGCTCGATCGTCGTGGCCAGGGGCTTCTCTGTGATGAAGAGCAACAGGATCGCGGCGGCGATCACCAGGGGAACCATGTAGAGGAATACGGGTGTGAGTGCGTCGTTATAGGCACCGACGATCACCTGACGAATCGCGTCGGGCAAGTGTCGCACTGCTGCCGGCGTGAACGAGTTGCTGCCGCCGGCAGCGGAGCCGGCGCCGGCAGGGAGACGTTCTTTGAGCAGATCAGTGAGCTTGGCGACGAACAGGCTGCCGACGACGGCGGTCCCCAAGCTGGCACCGATCTGTCGGAAGTAGTTGTTCGCGGCGGTTGCGGTCCCCACTTGCGAACCGGGAAAGGTGTTCTGCACGATCAGGATGAGGATCTGCATGCTCATTCCCAAACCCAGGCCCATGATGGCCAGGTACGAGCACAGGATCCAGATCGCCAACGACGGGGTCATCGTGGACAGCAGGAACAGCGAGATGGCGATGATTGTCGTTCCGACGACGGGAAGCCACTTGTAGCGACCGAACTTGCTGACCAGCTGACCCGAGACGATCGAACTGACCAGCAGCGCCGCCATCAGCGGAATCATCAGCAGGCCGGCCTGAGTCGCGTTCACCCCGGTGACCATTTGCAGGTAGGTCGGGAGGTAGGCGATCGCCCCGAACATCGCGATTCCCGTGATCAAGCCTGCTGTCGTGGTCAGGTTGAAGTTGCGTTCCTTGAACAGGTGAAGCGGCATGATCGGCTCGGCCGCGCGACGCTCGACGAGCACGAATGCCACGCCCGCCACAACGGTGGCGACGATCAGGGAGATGATCACGGCTGAGTTCCAGTCGTAGGTCCTCCCACCCCAGGTCGTGATCAGGACGAGGCCGGTTGATGCGGCGGCCAGAAGGCCCATCCCGGGGAAGTCGACCTTGGGCCGCCCTGCTGTGTTCTTCGGCAGGTGGAGGAAGAACGCCGCGGAGACGATGGCGAGGATGCCGAGTGGGATGTTGATCCACAGGCCCCAGCGCCAGCCGGGACCCTCGGTGAACCATCCGCCGAGCAGGGGCCCGGCGACGGACGAGATCGCGAAGACCCCGCCCATGATCCCCATGTACCGGCCGCGCTCACGGGCCGGAACGACATCGGCGATGATCGCTTGCGACAGGATCATGAGCCCACCGCCGCCGAGGCCTTGCACGGCTCGACCGATGATGAGCATGTTCATGTCCTGTGCCGTGCCGCCGAGGATGGAGCCGACGACGAACAGGCTGATCGCCGCAATGAACAGGCCCTTGCGACCGATCAGGTCGCTGAGCTTGCCATAGACCGGCAACATGATGGTCGAGGCGAGGATGTATGCGGTGGTCACCCACAGCATGCGGTCGACGCCGTTCAGTTCGCCGACGATCGTCGGCAACGCTGTGGAGAACATGCTCTGGTCGAGCGAGGAGAGCAGCATCGTCAGGATGAGGCCGGCGAAGATCAGCAGGATGTGGCGGGTCGAGGCGGGCGCTGTGCTGGTGCCCGGTTCGCTGAGTGATGTGTCGGTCATGACTGGTGCGCCGTGCCTTTCGGGTCGTGAGGCTGATCGTTGGTGATGCGGTGGATGAGGTCGATGGAATTGCGAAGCAGGTCGCGAGTGGAGGTTCCCGGCGGTGATTTCACCCACCGACGCCGCACGTAGTGCAGGACGCCGGTGGCCAGCGCGACGACCATCCGCGCCTCGTCTTCCAGCTCGGGATGGGTGGCCAGACTTCGTCCCTGAACCTCGTAGCGGGTCAGGATGATCGCGACGAACTGATCCTCGAATCCCCCCAGTCGAGCCGTTTCCTTGGTCACGAGTTCGGGGGTGCGCATGATCAGCATTCGTCGAGCATTGAAGAGGTCGGCATCCGGTTCACGCTTCAGGAGCGCGGACGTGATCAGGGTGACGAAGTCGGCGAGAAGACTGGAGCCGGTCGCGCGGGCGAACGCATCGATCTCCTCGTCGGTCGGCATCGGCGGGGTGCCGCCCAGGATCACGCCCTCCTTCGATCCGAAATAGTTGAAGAAGGTGCGCTGGGAAACCATGCTCGCCTCGCAGATCATGTCCACGGTGACGTGCTCGTAGCCGTGCTCGAGGGCGAGCGAGATCGCGGCGCGCTCGATGGTTTCCTGTGTCGCGGCTCGCTTGCGTTCACGCAACCCGTCCGTCATGCTGGCCTCCGTCATTCGTCTTCGTGCAGTCTATGCATAAAATTAGCGACTGCACAAATACGAGATACAGGATGACCGCGCGGCCTTCCGGTGTCGGCGTTTCGCCGTTCAGTCGGCGGCGGCCGCAGCAGCTGCAGCGGCAGCGAATGTGTGGAGCGTCGCGACCTGCTGTGCGATGGTCGGGGGTGCGTCCGCCATCTGCCACGTCGACACGAGCGCGACCATGCCGCCGATGGTGAAGGTCCGCACGTCGCCGGTGAGTGCGATCTCCGGTCCGGTGTGATCGCCGTCTGACTGCGTCAGCCAGGCGGTGACCGCTTCGGCGAGCACTTCCATGACCCGCTCGCCGCGTGGAATGGCACGGAGCTTGTCGAAGAACTCGCGATCGGCTCGCCCGGCGGTGAGCAATGGCTCGATTCCGCGTTCCCGCACTGCGTCGGTGAGCGCCTGAGCGAGGTTCGCGGCGCCTTCATCAAGGGGCAGCCAATCGTGCAGAAGCCGACTGATCCAGACGTCCGTGGCGAGGTCTCCGACGTTGTCGTAGTGGTTGTGCAGCGCCTGTCGGCTCAAGCCGGCTCGTTGCGCGACCGCGCTCATCGAGATGGGCTCGCCCCTCGGGGCCTCGGCCACCAGGGTTGCCAGTGCCCGGATCAGGGCGGCGCGGGTGCGGGTGACTCGCGGGTCCACCCGCGGCCCCACGGGTGTCAACGTGCTCGTTGCCTCCGACATGCGCCCATCTTGCCAGATCTCGGCCACTGATGTACGTTCGTCATCTACTAGACAGTTGTCAACTAGTTGACCAACGAACCAATACTTTTGGACACAACGAATAGAGGTTGGCGATATGCCCGGCAAGATCGATGTTCACCAGCACCTGCTTCCGCCCCGCTACTTCGAGGCGCTCGCGGCGGCCGGAAGTCGGATGATGGGCAGTGGGGCGGGCGCCGGGGCGCAGGCAGTGGCTGGCGGGTCGGCGCAGTGGGATCCGTGGGCTGCGAGCGGCGGGACCGCGGCGCGGCAGGGTCCGCGCACCGTCGGTGGCTGGCTGATGCCGGAATGGGATCCGTCGGCTGCGATCGCGATGATGGACAAGGCAGGAATCGAGACGGGCATCCTGTCGATCAGCGCGCCGGGCGTTCACTTCGGTGACGACGCCGCGGCCCGCGAACTCGCCCGCGAACTGAACGACTACCAGGCCGAGTTGGTCAGAGAACAACCGGACCGCTTCGGACATTTCGCCGTGCTGCCACTACCGGACTTCGACGGCGCAGTCGCCGAAGCGGTGCGGGCACTCGATGAGCTCAACGCCGACGGCGTGCTCCTGCTGTCGAACGCGCACGGTCGCTACCTCGGCGATCCCGCGTACGAGCCACTGTGGACGGAGCTCGCCGCGCGCTCGGCCGTCGTCTTCGTGCATCCGACCGCACCGCCGATCGCGCAGCTGCCTGGAATGCCCACCGCGCTGCTGGACTTCCCGTTCGATACCACCCGCACCGCCGTGGACCTCGTCGCGCACGGAGTGTTCGACCGGCATCCGGACCTGCGCGTGATCCTTTCGCACGCCGGCGGGTTCCTGCCCTACGCCGCGAGCCGCTTCAGCGCCGCCGCACTGTTCAACCCCGGCACCACGCCGGAAAGCATCCAAGCGGGCCTGCGCAAGTTCTACTTCGACACGGCCTTGTCCGCGACACCCACCTCGCTGCCGTCACTCCTGGCGTTCGCGGAGCCGGGCCACATCCTCTACGGCAGCGACTTCCCCTACGCACACCCCGACTGGAGCGCCCGCTTCGACCACGAACTGGCCACCTACGACGGCCCCGGCGCCGAGCGGCTGGGCGAGGTGCACCGCTCCGCCGCCGAGGAACTCTTTCCTCGCTTGGCGAAATAGAGCGCTATCGGCGGCTCGCTCTCTATTGGTGAAGGAACTCCTGACGGGGTTCGGGGCGCTCGGCTTTGAGGAAGACCTTGATGACAGCTCCGACACCGACGTCGGCGCTCAACACGACTCTCATCTCGTCGGCGTCCCGTTCCCACTCGGTCGGTATAGAACTGCCGAACTCTGACACCTCCTGAATGTCGCGCGTGAGAAGTCCGGATCCGGTTCCGAACGAGCGGATGCGTGCGACTCCGTCGTCGGGTCGGCGCAGCAGGATCGCGTAGACGTAGTCGCCCGTGACGTCGGTTCTCGTAGTGAAGCGGATGTCGGCGGCGGTGTACGTCGGCAGGTCGACGAATGACCCGGAGACCGCTTGAGTCGGCCCTTCGGCCGGGATGAGCCAAGGGCGCGAACCGTAGATCGCCTCGCCGCAGATGCTCAACCAGGAACCGATCTCGCGCAGCAGGGCCTGCTCTTCTTCGGCGATCGTCCCATCGGACTTCGGCCCCACGTTGAGAAGCAATACGCCGTTCTTGGCGACCACGTCGGCGAGCTCCGCGATCACGTCGGCTGCGGTCTTGTAATCGTTGTCGCGGACATACGACCACGAGTTGCGTGAGAGCGAGGTGTCGTTCTGCCAGACCTCCGGCCGAATGCCGGCCATGGCACCGCGTTCGATGTCGTAGACAGCAGTGCCTTCCCGGAATGCCCCGTACTTGTAGTTGATGACCACGCCGCGGCCCCACTCGCTCGCGCGGTTGTAGTAATAGGCGGCGAGCATCCGAACGTAGGGGTCGAAGGCCGGCTGCTCCAGCCACCAGTCGAACCACAGCAGTTGGGGGCGGTACCTGTCGATGACCTCGACCGTGCGCAGGAGCCAGTCCTCGATGAACTGCTCGGTGGGAGCCGTCTCTTCCCGTTGCGCTGGTCCGTAGAAGTCGGCGAAATCCGGATCAAGAACGTCGGACTCGAACCGCGCGCCACCATTCATGAAGAACCAGTGCTCAGCCCGGTGCGACGACGCACCGATTACCATCCACGCGTCGGTCACGGCCTCGGCGAGCTGCCCGAAAACGTCGCGTCCCGGCCCCATCTCGGAGGCCTTCCACCGAGTGCGGCCGCTGTCGTACATGGCGAATCCGTCATGGTGTTCCGCGACCGGGACCACGAACTGGGCTCCGGCCGTGCGGAAGAGAGCGGCCCAGGCGCGGGGGTCGAAGTCGCCCATCGTGAACTGGGGGATAAAGTCCTTGTACCCGAAATCCTTCTGCGGCCCGTAGGTGCTCAGGTGGTGCTCGTACTCGCGCGTGCCGGCGCGGTACATCTCTCGCGAGTACCACTCGCTGCCGAACTCGGGAACCGAGAACACGCCCCAGTGGATGAAGATGCCGAACTTGGCGTCCTGGTACCAGAGCGGCGGTCGGTAGTTCGCGAGCGACTCCCAGGTGTCGTCGAACGGACCAGAGTCGATGACTTCGCGGACCGCACGCAGGCCCTCGTCGTTGTTCATGCCGCCGTCCTCACCCGGCCGAGCCGTTCCCACTCGTCGCGGGTGATGGCCAGGATGGAACCGTGGCTGGCCCCGGGAGGCATCTCGAAGTCCGGGCACACGGTCCAGTTCGCCGAGTCGATCTCGGCGCTCTCGAACGGGACGTAACGGCGCAGGCCGAACTCGTCGATGAAGAGGTACCAGCGGTCGTCGGCGTCCGAGCGCACCGCGATCGGCCCCTCCCCGTGGACGAGTGAGGGCGCCCCCAGGCCGTCGGCCACGGGCGTCCAGGAGGTGGATCGCAACTCCGATGACTTTTCGAGTGTGATGTACCGAGCGGCGGGCGTGCTCGAGTCAGCGGTCCGCTCGTCTTTCACGAAACGGTAGTAGTCGTCACCCGAGCCGACCACCGTGGCATCGATCACCGAACGACCCGGGTCGAGCCAGGTCTGTGCGGGGGCGAACAGGCGGAAGTCGACGGTTGTCGCACACAGCATCCTGTTGTGCTCCGCCTCGCGGCGATCCGAACCCGGCCGGTAGAGCGTGGAGGCCCAGAACACGAAGTACGACATCGTGCGTCGATCGAATACCGCCTCGGGCGCCCAGGCGTTCCCGGCTTCAGGGGGTGCCACCTCGATCAACCGCGGTGGAGACCACGAGACGAGGTCAGCCGACTCCCACGCCACGATGCTGCGACTTCCTACGCGCTGCTGTTCGCGCCAGAACGCCTCGGTGTCGTTGCCGTGGACGCGCAGGTCGGTCGCGATGAGATAGAACGAGGCTCGCTCACCCGTCAGTCCCGCCGCGCGGATCAGAAAGGGATCGCGTACACCCCCCGTTCCTACTGTCGAGCGCAGGACGGGCGATCCACCCGCGATCGGCTCCCAGAACAAGGGACTCGTGCCTCGGCTGCGCGCGAATCTCACCTGCTCGCCATCAGCTTCGTTCTGGGAGGTGAAGTAGGCGAACAAATAGTGGTCGCGCTCTGCGGTCATCCCTTAGTGCTTCCCTGCACGAGGCCGCTGACGATGTGCCGCTGCATGACAATGAAGAAGACCACCATCGGAATGAGCACGATCACAGTCAAGGTCATGAACGATGGCCAGTCCGTCAGGAACTGCCCGACGGCCGTGTACACCTGCAGCACCAGCGTCTCGTTCTGCGGCGAGCTGATGAACACGTTCGGGTAGATGAAGTCGTTCCACACCCACATCGTCTGAAAGACCCCGACCGTGATCAGAATCGGGCGGATCAACGGAAGCACGATGGTGAAGTAGACCCGGAAGGGCCCAGCCCCATCGATCCGCGCCGCCTCGAGGATCTCGGTCGGCACGGTCCGCATGTATCCGAGGATCAGGTAGTAGCAGAAGATCGAGCCCGTGCTGTAGAGCACGATCAGCCCGTTGAGCGAGTCCACGAGGTGCGCGCCGACCAGCATCCGATAGAGCGGGATCAGTGTCGCCTGAGCGGGCACCAAGAAGGCGACCACCAGGATCACGCCGATGATGGCCGAGATCCGGCCCTTGCCGACGATGCGGCCGAAGGCGGCGAGCGACCCGACAAGCAGCATCAGCACGATCGAGATCGCGGTGACGTACAGCGTGTTGAAGAACGACTGCACGATGGTCGTGTTCTGCAGCACATTGGCGTAGTTCTGCAGGTAGAGCTGCGTCGGGAGGGCGAACGGGTGGTTCGCCGTCTCCTCCTGGGTCTTGAAGGTGTTGACCAGGATGTAATAGAACGGCAGCGCAACGAGCAGTGCGAGCGGAATCATGACGACGCTCGTCACGATGTTGCGTGAGGCCTTCACGAGTAGCGTCCTTCCAGAGCGCGGGACAGCGCCAGCTGCCCGAACACCACGATGCCGACGATGAGCAGGAAGAGCACCGCGAGAGCGGATGCCTGCCCGACGTGCGCCTGAGCGATTCCGTTCTGGATGAGCGCTTGGGTGATCGTGGTGGTCGCGTAGCCCGGTCCGCCCTTGGTCAGGGTGATCGGCAGGTCGTACACCTTCAGCCCGTTGGTCATCAGCAGGAGCCAGCTCACCGTCATCGCCGGCGTCAGCAGGGGCAGGGTGATGTACCTGAACGTCTTCCATCGACCGGCCCCGTCGATCGTCGCCGCCTCGAGGAAGTCGGAGGGGATGGACTGCAGGTAGGCCAGGTACAGGATGGCGTGCCAGCCGGTCAGGGTCCAGACCGCCACCGCGACGGTCGACAGCTGTGCGAGCGTGGTGTCGGCGAGCCAGGGGATCGGGCCAAGGCCGGTGAGCGAGTGGATCACCGTGTTCAGCACGCCGTCGCCGAGCGGATTGAGAATGAATCCCCACACCAGACCGAGGATCGCGACGCTCGGGATCGCGGGGAAGAAGAAGACGGCCCGCACAAAGTTCCTGCCGAAGAACTTGCGGTTGATGATCAGGGCGAGCGGGATCGCGAATACGGTGATGAGCACCGTGGTGGCGACCGCATAGAAGACGGTGTAGCCGAGCGCGGCCAGCATTGTGGGGTCGGCGAAGATGGTCTGATAGTTCAGGAATCCGACGTTCTTGGTCTCGTTGGAGTAGCCGTTGAAGTCGGTGAAGCTGTAGAAGACGGATTGCCCCATCGGGACCGCGTAGAGCACGACGAAGACGACGAGCACGGGCACCATGAAGATGTTCGTGGCGGCCGATTCGCGAAGCCGCGACCAGGAGATGTGGGTAGCCAAGAGATTCAGATCCTTTGTGATCATGTCGAGGTGGTGAGAACGCGGAGCCCCCCGGCTCCGCGCCCTCACCAGAGTGAAGACCCTTAACCCCCGAGGGTCTTCAGCTTCGTGTCCAGGTCAGCAGCGACCGCGGCAGGAGTGGTCTTGCCTTGGATGAGCTCCTGCAGCTGCGCAGTCGCCTCCGTGTTGAGTGCGGCGGAGTTCGACGGCCACGACACCTGCGGGAGGTAGAAGTCGCCGCTTCGAACAGCTGCGGCCATCGACGTCAGGGCGGGGTCCAGCGTCGGCGTGAAGTCCTTGGTCGTCGTGATGGATGCCGTCGCCTTCTGGTAAGCGGCGACCCCCTTCGTGCTCTGCAGGAACGTCACGAACTTCTCGGCCGCAGCCAGGTGGCTCGTCTTGGCGTTGATCGCGTAGCCCGGCGAAACGGCACCGGCCCAGTACGAGGACGAGGCCCCGGGAATCGCCATGAAGCCCAGCTTGAGGCTCGGCGCCGCGGTCTGGATGCTGCCGAGCGCCCACGATCCGGTGCTCGTCATCGCGACGTTGCCCTTTTCGAATTCCGCCGTGACCTGGTCTCCGGTGAGACCCGCGACCGAGCGGGACTCTGCACCGGACGTGAAGAGCTTGTTCCACTGAGTGAGGGGACCGGTCCAGGTCTTGGCGAAGGTGGTCTTGCCCGAGAAGATCTCGGCGTCCATCTTGCCGCCCAGCTTGGCATCCTGGAGTCCCACCAGAGCCGCCACGCTGACCGGGATGCCGTCGCCGGCCTCGTAGAACGGGGTGATGCCTGCCGCCTTCAGCTTGAGGCACAGGGCGATGAAGTCGTCCCAGGTCTTCGGCGGAGCGGTGAAGCCCACCTTGTCAAGCAGGTCCTTGTTGTACAGGATGCCGCCGCCCCACGAGGAGACGGCTGCACCGTACAGCTTGCCGTTCTTGGTGTATGTGGCCTTCGCCGCAGAGGCGAGGTTCGAGACGAACGGTTCACTGTTCAGCGACTTGGCGAAGCCGCCATCCATGATCTGCTGCTTGTTCTCGGCAGTGATGATGAACACATCCTGCGCGGTGCCACTGTTCAGGTGGGTCTGCAGCGTCGAGATGTAGCCCTGAACTGGGGCTCCGTAGGTCACCTGGAGGGTGATGTTCGGGTTCTCCTTCTCGAACTCGGCGAACACCGGCTTCATGGTGGCCGCCGGGTCCCACGAGTAGAAGCTCAGGGTCGTCTTGCTGGGAGCGGACGTCGATGTTGCGCACCCGCTGAGGGCGGCGACGGCGACGGCGGCGGTGCCGAGCGCGATGAGCGCCCGGGCCCGTCCTGATCGGAGCGTGGTGTTTCGGAATAGCGTCATTGCTTTTACCTCTCTTGAGTGTTCATTGTGTGGGGTGCTGCGTCAATGGAGTTCGTGGCGGATCTGATGCGATCCGGCGACGACGGGCCGCAGGAGACCGTCGTCGTCGTGATGAAGGGAATCGATGACCACTTCGCGGCGGAATCCGTTGCCATCGGGGATCGCGAACCGGTGATACGCGATGAGCCAGTCGTCACTGCCGGGGATGTTGAGCACGGAGTGGTGACCGGTGGCGAAGATCCCGCGGTCGGCGGATTTCTCGAGCAAGATGCCACGGTCCGTCCACGGGCCGAGGACGTGACCTGCGGTGGCATATCGGATCCGGTAGTCCTCGTCGCGGGTGTCGTTCTCGGACCAGGACAGGTAGTAGATCCCGCCTCGGCGGTGGATCCACGCCGCTTCGCGGAAGCCGGGAGGCTCCCACGAGACGACCGCTTCCGGGTCGAACGAGACCATGTCCGGCGACAGGGGGACGATGTTCGCGACCCCGTTTCCCCAGACCAGGTATGCAGTGCCATCGGCATCCCGGAAGATCGACGGGTCGATCGCGCGACCGGGAAACCTGCCAGCAGCGACGAGGGGCCGACCGAGGTCGACGAACGGACCGACCGGCGAGGGCGAGCTGGCGACGCCGATGTTGTCCTCGGCGCTGTAGTAGAGGAAGTAGGTGTCTCCCTGGCGTGCGGCCGCCGGTGCCCAGGCGTGCTCCTTCGCCCAGGTGGTGTTGTGGGGGAGCGAGAAGATCTCGCCGTGATCGACCCAGGTGACCAGGTCCGTCGACGAGAATGCCTTGAACGACGTGGCAGCCCAGTCGTCGGAACCATCGCTGGTCGGATACAGAAAGTACCGGCCGTCGTACTCCACAAGATGGGGGTCGGCATACAGGCCGGGGAGCGCCGGAGGAGCGGGCGGCGCGGGCGGAGTCAGGCCCGCATCCTCGATCTCGTTCACGACTTGCGACCCGAGGAATAGCCGGATTCGCGCTCGCAGCGACTAGCCTGGGTCGCAACATGGTAACGATACAAGATGTGGCAAAGGCCGCGGGCGTTTCGCCCATGACGGTCTCCAACGTGATCAATCAGCACCCGTACGTCAAGGCGAGCACGCGTGAGAAGGTCGTCAAGGCCATGACCGACCTCGACTACCGGGTCAATGTCGCTGCCCGCAACCTGCGCGCCGGCCGGACCTTCACGATCGGGCTCGCGGTCGCCGAACTCGACCGGCCGTACTACGGACAGCTCGCCGCTCGCATCGTGGCGGAAGCCGCTCGCCACGACCTCAGGGTGCTGATCGAGCAGACCGGCGCATCGCGCGAGAACGAGATCGACGCCCTCGGTCTGTCGCGCAACCGCATGTACGACGGGCTGATCCTGACGGCCGTCGGACTGGGCGCCTCGGATGCCGACATCCTGCGGGTCGACTACCCCGTGGTCATCCTGGGCGAGCGCATCTTCGATGGGCCCGTGGACCACGTCGCCATGGCGAACGTCGAGGGCGCCAAGGCCGCCACGCTCCACCTGGCCGCTCGCGGCTGCCGCAGGATCGCCATCATCGACGATCACCGCGAGAACGAGACCGACGCATCCTCGTTGCGGTTCGCCGGATACCGTGCGGCCCTCGAGGAGGCGAAGCTGCCGTTCGATCCTCAGCTGGCCGTCAACCTCGCCGTCCCATCGTTCTCGCTGCGAGATGGCCGGGAGGCCGGCAGACGTCTGATCGAGTCCGGCGCCGCCTTCGACGGAGTCTTCTGCGTCACCGACACGGTGGCTCTCGGCGCGCTGCGCGCCCTGGCCGATGCTCAAATCGATGTGCCCCGGCAGGTGAAGGTGATCGGCTTCGACAACATCGACGAGAGCGGTTACAGCGTTCCGTCGCTGTCGACGATCGACCCCGACCATGACGCCATGGCGAAGGCCGCCGTCGACCTGCTGGTCGAACGAATCGCGGCGGGGAAGGACTCTGGCGGTCCGCGGGAGTTCACCAGCACCTACCGCGTCATCGAACGCGAGTCGACCGCGGCGTAGGGGGAGCGTTGCCGCTCGCGCCTCCGTGACGTACGGCTCCATTGCCGGTTCCTTTTCTGCCAAATTGTTGTATCGATATATATGTATCGTTACATGATGATCGGGCATTAACCCGCCCCTGTCAAGCCAGCGCATCGTCAGCAGGTTCCTGAGGAGGCGCACCCCGACGCTGCAATGACCTTTTCGGCACCCGTCGTCGTGACTTGGGAAGTGCCTGCCAGTCGGGAGACAAGCTCCTCGTAGCCTGCGTCGAGGTAGGCGAGGCGAGCCTCGTCCGCATGGGGTTGCCTGGGCTTGCCCTGGTCGTCGAGGAACAGCGAACCGTGGGCGCTGACCCAGGCGCTGATGGAAGCCTCATCAGCATCCAACTGACCGGATTGGACCAGCAACGGAGGCGCCTCGAACCTGAATTGGCCGAGGAGGTAACCGAGGTAGTCGGCTTCGCGATATTCGGTGGGACCGTAGATGGGTTCGTGTGCCGCGATGGCGTCCGCGCGGCGCTTGTTTTCGGCAGCCAGGCCGGCGAGAAACGCGCGGTAGCTCGCGTCGGGGATCAATCCGGTGCGTTGCGCGAGCTCGAACTGCACGACGGTTCTGGTCGCCTCATCGCGCGCGGCATCGAGGATCGCGGGGTTGGCATCCCCGGTCGGCGCGCTGGCTCCGCTGAGGATGGCCGAGCGTTGCTCGAGCAGGAAGATCCGGAGCTCCCGCACCGGCACTGCCTGTCCGTCGACCACGAACGCTGTCGTGTCGTCGCTGGCCGGGCGGTATTCCGGTACACGGGAGGTCGCCGGTGAGCACCCGGCGACCAGGCCCACCAGCGAGCACACGATGACGAACAGGGCGGCTCGATGACCGACGGAGGCGCGCGGGGGCGCCCAGCGCGCCTCCTCCGAATACGACACGGCCTAGGGGGTCGCGAGGGTCGCGATCGTCGCGCCGTCCAGCGCTCGGCCATAGAGGTGCACGTCATCGATCGTGCCATTGACGAAGTCCACCGGCACCGCCGCATATTCGGCCGCCCCGATCTCGACTGGTGCCTTCGCCGACCACGCCGAGGTGTACGGCGTCGTTCCCTGAAGGGCGCCGTTGACATAGAGGCCGATGGTTCCCGCCCCCTGGTCATAGACGGCGGCGACGTGGTACCAGGTGCCGGTTGCGGCGGCTGTCGTACTCGCCACCTGCGTCGCGGTGGAGCTGGTCGAGTCCGAGCTTCTGACGACGAAGGTGAGCTTGCCGCCCGCGAGCTGCAGGTAGAAGGGACTGACGTTTCCTACTGGCATGCTGACGAAGGTCTGGTTGCCCGTTGTCGAGTTCAGCTTGACCCAGGCCGCGACCGTGAAGCTCTTGCCGGTGTCGATAGCCGAGACGGGCGAGACCGCGAAGGTGCCCTTCGTGCCGTTGAACGACAGCGCGGCGGCCCCCTCGCGGGACGTCGACGTCCAGGCCGTCTGGCTCTCGAGGTGACCCATCGGAACGCTCCCGGTGACGTCCGCAAACGATGCGCCGGCATTCTCGTCCAACGGGAAGTAGGCCGCAGCACCCGTCCCGATCGCGAAGGCTTCGCGCGCCGTCACGGCTCGGGGCATCACGCGGACATCATCGATCGCGCCCGAGACGAAGTCGACATTGCCCCCATTCCACTTTGCGCGGCCGACCGTGGTGTGACCCCCAGCGGTCCACGCCGAGGAATATGCCGCGGTCCCCTGGAGGGCGCCGTTCACGTAGAGCGCGATCTGATGCGTGGTCGCGTCGTACGTGCCGATCAGCTGGTACCAGTTCCCCACTGCCGGCGTGGTTCCCAACACCTGGACGAAGGTCGCGTGTGTCGAATCGGACGAACGCTCCGTGAGTGCGAACCTTCCTGCCGTGAGCTGAAGGTAGAAGGGGCTGATGGAGGATCCGTCGGTGCTGACGTACGTCTGATTGCCCGTGACCGTCGACGGCTTCACCCACGCGGATACGGTGTAGCTGCCTGCCGTGTCGACGACAGGCTTGGCCAAATCCGCCCAGCTGTTCGATGCGCCGGTCAGGGAGAGCGCGCCCGCCCCGATTGTTCCCGTCGTCCACGATGCTCCGGATTGCAGGGTCGCGTTGTTGTTCGCGCTGCTGGTGTCGTGGCCGGTGGCGCCCGTGCCCTCGTCGAATCGGAGGTACGTTCCCGACCCCGAGGTTGCCGCGACTGCGGCGCCGTTGTAAGCCCCGATGTTTGGGGCGGTCGAAGACGACACGCTGTTACCGAAGAAGTCCGTGCCTCCGTTTGCGCTGATGAGGGCGCCGGTCGAGAGCGCGGGCGACCCGGTCAACAGCTTGTAGGCACTGGCGCTGGATCGTCCATCCGTGCCGCCACCTGGGTTGGCCAGCAGTGGGTCTGACGTCACCTTGGCGGAGTCGGCGGGCTCGGAGGCGGGATGGTTGCCGTAGAACAGGTTGTGCGTCCACGTGGTACGGGTCGTCGAGTAGATTCCCGTGCCCAGGTTGTAGATGAGGTTGTTGGAATAGGTGATCGAGGTACCGGAGTTGACCGTTCCCGATGTCACGTCGCCATTGTCGCCCGGCCCCATGTAGATCGTGTTGTTGTAGATCTGAGCCGAGGCGCCCGTTCTCAGGCCCTGTTGGGTGTCGATGACTCCCCATTGGGCCCCGTCATTCTGGCTGATGTTGTAGCGGACCACCGACGTTCCGAGCGCTCCGAAGGTCGCGCTGCAGCAGAACTCGAGGAAGCCGGCCGGGTTGTCGTGAGTGTAGTTGTACTGCACGACCATGTTGGTATTCGTGTTGTCGATGTCGAAAGCCTGCCCATCGACCAGGGATCGCCAGTTGCGGGCGACCTCGTTGTACTGCCACACACCGTTGGTGGTCCAGCCCGACCAGAGTGCCGCGCCCGAGAACCGGTACCCGCTGTCGGTGTCGACGTTGTTCTGGACCAGCGGTGACGCGCAGAAGACGCACACGATGGAGTTGCCACCGGCATCCGTGATGGCGTTGTTCTGGATCACGACGTTGGTCGCCGTGATGTCGTGGTTCAGACCGACATGGGAGCCGATGTAGATCGCTCCCGCGTCGACGTGCTGAATCGTGTTGCCAGAGATGAGGACGTCATCCCAGTTCGCGGTCGTGTTGCCGTCTGTGACGTCGAACGAGACGGCCGAGGAGGTCGACGGCTGAGGGCTCTTGTTGGTCCAGTTGCTATTCACGCTGTCGATGAGGTTGTTGACGAGGTGGATCCCATGCAAGATCGTCGCCGTGTCGTTTTCGGCCAAGAATCCGGCTCGGTAGGCGACGGCGCTCGCGGTGTTCTTGATCTCGAGGTTCTGGATGGTCCAGTCGTGGACGTCGGTCAGCTGGATAGCCGCAGGGGCTCCACTGCCGTTGATGATGGGTGCCGCACCGCTGTCGTAACTGGATACGACGATCGGGGAACCGGGGTCGCCCGACCCGAGGGGCTGTAGTTCGGCATTCCAGATCCCACCGCTTTGGAAAAGGATCTGATTGCCGGCCGTGAAGGCGGTCGCGTTCACGTTGGCCAGGCTCTGCCACGCGGTGGTCGGGCTGCAGCCGGAGGCCGAGTCGCTTCCGCTCGGCGACACGTAGTACACGGTGCAGGCGGCAAATGCCGGCTGGGTGTCGGCCACGGTGGTGACCCCCGCAACCAGCAGTGCGGTCGCGGCGACGGCGAGAAGTTTGCGCAGAAGTGACATTTCCGAAGACTCCCTTGTCTTTCCGGATGAGGATCAGGCGCCACCGTATACCAAACCGGTGTATCGATACAAGTATCGATACAAGTTTCACGCCAGCATCGACGGCGGCGCCCCTCGCGGGAGTCATCAATGATCGTGGGTTCGAGCCGTCAGTCACGTCCAGCGAGCCTTTCCTTTGGTCATGTCTGGCCCCTCCGATACGGTCGGGCCGTGCCGACCCTCGAGGATGTCCGCGCGATCGCCGCGGCGCTGCCGGGGAGTGAGGAGCGCGCGACAACGGGTGGGGCTGCGTGGTTCGTCCGGAACAGGATCTACGCATGGGAGGCCTACCCGTGGCCGAGCGTGGCCGCCGACGTCCGAAGCGTCATTGAACGGGAACCAGTTTTCGTCGTGAAGGTGCCCGCGGAGGAGGACAAGCTCGCATATCGGGAAGGTTGGCCGGACGTGTTCTTACGCCAGACCACCGGGTGGAGTGAGCCGAAGATCGCGTTCCGCCTCTCGATAGTCGAACCCGAGCTGCTCGTCGAACTCGTCTCGGACGGCTGGTACAGCCAGGCGCCGCGCTACCTCAAGCGTGCGTTCGACGCCTCGGAAGATAGCTGACACGAGCTGTCGTCGGGTCGGGCTTTCGGCATGACCTGCCTGTCCCACTATCTGGGGACACGCAGCCATGCCCTGTTCGCGTCATAGCCACGTGGGTTGGAGGTCTCTCCTCTTGGGTGCTCGTCGCACCCTGCCCAGTCACGTCTCGAGAGTTCAGCTATGCCGCGCCGCATCCCGCGTTCGTTCCGTCGAACCGCTCATTCGATCACCCGTCGCGGGATGGCAGCAGCAGCTGCTGCTGTCCTCCTGCTCGGGGCAGGGATCACGGTCGTCGCCGAATCGGTCGCCCCGAGTCCCGCCGCCGCCGTGCAAAGCCCGACGAGTTGTCCGGGAACGGTGTCGCTGACGAACGGCGGTTTCGAAGCACCGGCGGTCACGCCCGGTACGTACCGGCTTTTCCCGGAATCGCAGGTGCCCGGGTGGCGTACGGATGACAGCCTGAATCAGATCGAGATCTGGGGCAATGGCTTCTCGGGGGTCCCGGCCGCTGCCGGAAACGCCTTCGCCGAACTCAACGCGAATAGCGCCAGCACCCTGTACCAAGACATCGCCACGACCCCGGGTCAGACGCTCGCATGGTCGCTCCAGCATCGCGGTCGCGCCGGCACCGACGTCATGCGGGTCCTCATGGGGCCTCCCGGCGGGGCGCTCATCCAAAGCGGGCCGAATCTCACTGACCCGAACACGGCCTGGGGCGCACATGCCGGAACCTATACGGTGCCCGCCGGTCAGACCGTCACTCGCTTCGCCTTCCAGGCGGTGAGCTCCGCTGGTGGGAACCCGGCGATCGGGAATTTTCTCGACGACATCACCTTCGGCACGGGCCCGTGCCTCATCACCACCAAGTCCGTCGCGGATCTGACGCGAACGGGCTCGACGGCGGAAGTCGGCGACACGCTGCGATACACCGTGACCACGCTCAACGCGGGCGGCAACCCCGCGCTTCAGTCCCTGTCCACTGACGTCCTCGCAGCCGGCCTCGATTTCGTCCCTGGATCACTGCGCATCGTCGCGGGCAGCGGAGCCGGCGCGCTCACCGACGTCCTCGGCGACGACCGCGGCGACTACACCTCCGCCGACCGCACCGTGCGAGTGCGCCTCGGCGTCGGTGCCACCGCCCTCTCAGGCGGCTCGATCAGTGTCGGCACCACCACGAGCTACACCTTCGATGCGAAGGTCAACATCTCCGCCGCGGCTGGGACGATCGCCAACGAGGCCCAGGTCGGATTCTTCGACACCGTCGCGAACCAGAACCGCGTCTCCACCTCGCAGACGACGCAAACGCCTGTGAGCCCTGCAGCAGACCTCGCGATCACCAAGACGCTTGACACCGCGACGCTGGTCGCTGGCCTCCCTGTGACCTTCACCGTGACTGCGACGAACAACGGTCCCCAGGTCGCGACCGGAGTCACCGTCAGCGATCCCGTCCCGGCCGGGCTCACCGGCGTCACCGCCACCGCCACCGGAGCATCCTGTACGGTCGCCGCGACGGTCACGTGCACGGTCCCCGACATGACCGTGGGCCAGAGCGTGCCCATCCAGGTCACCGGCACACTGCAGCCATCACGCGACCCGGGAACGTCGCTGACCAATACCGCCTCGATCACCGGTTCCCGCACCGATCCCAATCCGGGCAACAACAGCGCGACGGTGATCGGGATCGCGACCACGGCCGCTGACGTGTCGATCCAGAAGAGCTACGCGCCCACGACGCCGATCGCAGGCCAAGACGTTACGTACACGCTGACGACCCACAACGACGGGCCCTCCGAAGCAAGAAACGTTGCGATCCTTGATCCGCTCGACCCCAACTCCACCCTGATCAGCGCGACCAGTACGCAGGGTAGCTGTCTGGGATCATCGACCGTCTCCTGCGACATCGGGACCATGGCGCCCGGTGCAACGGTCGTCACGACCCTCGTCGTCCACATCGCCCCGGGCGCGACAGCTGTGGTGCAGAACACGGCCTCCGTCACCACCAGCACGAACGATCCGGACCCCACGAACAACGTCTCATCTACCAGCTTTCAGCCGGACATCGTCGCCGACCTCGCCGTCGTGAAGACCGCGTCCACTCCCCAGGTCTCGGCGGGTGGCACCGTCGACTTCACCCTCGACGTCACGAACCTCGGTGCATCGGATGTGGTGAACGCCGTCCTCGCCGACATGCTCCCCGCAGGGTTCTCGGTCACGAGCATCGACGCCCCGGTCGGCGCGGTGTGCGGTACGGACCCCGGCGGGCCCGTGCGATGCACCTGGAACTCCTTCCCGGTCGGTGGGCCCTCGACGGTCGTCGTGCATGCGGCCGTCTCCGCGGACGCGCCGGCAGGCACGGCGACGAACACCGCGTCCATCGCCGCCCCCGCTGACGATCAGAACACCGGCAACAACGCGTCCTCGGCCAACGTCGAGGTCGTCCAGGCCGCGGACCTCAGCATCCAGAAGTCCGCTGCCGCGACGGGAGAGCCCGGCAGCGCCTTCACCTACACCCTGACGGCCACGAACAACGGCCCCTCGACGGCTCGTGGTGTGAGCGTGAGCGACGTTCTGCCCGCAGAGTTCACGGCCGCATCCGCAAACCTCCCGGGCTGCGCCATCGTCGCCGGGACATTGAATTGTCAGCTCGGAGACCTTGCTCCTGCGGCCACCTCCACCGTCCAGCTCTCCGGCACCTGGAGCAGTTCCGCTACCGGCACGGTGACGAATACTGCGACGGTCACCTCGGGCACACCCGACCCGGACCTCAACAACAACACGGACAGCGTGGATGTCGCCCTCGTCCCGAGCGCAGACGTCAGCCTGACGAAGACAACGACGACGCCGACCGTGACGCTGGGCAGCACGATGTCATTCACCATCACCGTCCGCAACGACGGGCCATCGGCAGCCTTCGGCGTCGTTGTCGAGGAGCTTCCTGCATCGGGCATCACCATCACGGGAGCGACGGCGAGCGCGGGCAGCTGGTCCGCGGCCGGGGCGCTCTGGACCGTCGGAACGCTCCTTCCCGGCGACGAGGTGACGCTCGTTGTGACGGGTACCGCGGATGCCATCGGCACGCTCTCCAACACCGCACGCGCGAGCTCGCAGACCCCCGACCCGGACACGGGCGACCTCACCGACACCGCAGTGGTCGCCGTCGCCGCTGCGCCGCCGGCGCCGGTCGGGGTGGCCGGTCTCGCCGTGACCGGCGTTGCCGTGACCGGCATCGGATGGGCGCTCGCCCTGGTGATCCTCGGCTTGCTCGTGACAGTCGGGGCACGGCTGAAGAGGCGGAGGGTCTGACCGCTCCGCCGCCTACCTGTCTGCCTTTCGCGTCTCTTCCCATTCGCGGATGAGCTCCGGCATTCGGCCGGCGATGAACCCGTAGAACCCCGCCATCTCACTCGACCGCTTGGATCCGAGGGACTCCGGGTCATCGATTGCAGCCACGGCGGCATTCGCGAATTCGGCCAGTACGCCGTAGATGGTCTGTTCGGCGTTCAGAGTACGCACCCAGGCATCCGCGGGCAGCTCGTAGCGATCGCGACGGCTGCCCGGCTGTGCGATCCGACGCGCGATCCCCACTGTTTGGAGGTAGCGCACCGCCACGGAGATCGCAGCGGCGCTTGAGTTGAGGCTCTCGCCGAGCTCCCCCGCAGTCAGGCCCTCCTGCTCCGTCACCAGCAGCGCCATCATGACGCGCATCGGCAGTTTGGGAAAGCCCGCCGCGGTGAGTGCCGCGGCGGACTGTTCGACGATGGCCGCCAGTGCGGCGTCGTCACGCGCCATGATCGTGCATCCTCTTCATCAGGTCCTCAACTCACGTCGTCGCACGAAGGCAACCGACAGGATACCCGCGACGATGGCGACGCCGACCATCAGGATCGCGCCACTCCAGTCCGTGCCATCGACACTAGGCGTCGGCGTGTGCGCAAACGGCGACACGTTCTTCAGCCAGTCCGGAATTCCGATCAGCGATCCGAACATTCCGAGCACCAGTCCGATGGCCAGCAGCGACCACCCGAGCGGGACGGTGATCGCCGGCACCAGCACGAAGATGAGGGCCATCACCGCGAGGTAGACGAGCGCGGCTGGAATCTGCCCAGCAGCCGCTTGGAAGGACTCGCCCACCGTGGACCAGTGACCACCCGAGCCGAGCACCGCGAGCCCGGACGCGACTGCTGCGGCGAGCAGCACGATGGCGATTGCAACGACGCCCAGCCAGAGGTAGTCGATCAGCCAGCGCAGCCGGGACAGCGGGGTTGCCAGCAGAGTCTCTGCCGTTCCCGTGGTCTCCTCCTGGCGCATCCGCACGACGGTCTGCATGGCGCAGGCGGCAGCCAGAACGCCGGCGAACCCGAACAGCGCCCACAGGGTTGTACTCGTGAGCGAGTCCTTCTGCCCGGGGCTGAGCGCCTGCAACGTCTGGGCGATGATCGGGTTCGCCGTCGTCAGCTGCGCCACCACCTTCGAGAGTCCACCGGCAAGAAGCCCGCAGGCCACGCCGCCGAGGCTCCACCCTACGATGACCGGCCACTGCAGCCGCCACGCGAGACCGAAGGAGCCGGAGAGACTGGCCGGCGCATCCGGCCGTGCCGATCTGCCGGCGAGCAGGCTCGCCCCGCTGTCCCGTTGCGTCTGGAGCGTGAACACCACAACGACGCAGACCACAGCCAGTGCAAGGTTCAGCAGCAGCGGCGTGAGATCGTTCTGGCTGAACGCCGCGGTGTGCTGGGCCCAGCTGATCGGCGAGAGCCAGCTCGGCCACGCGCTCGTCATGGACTGGGCGTCCTTCGAAGGAGTTCCCAACGCGTCGCCAATGCCGCGAAGCAGAAACGCCACGCCCAGGATGGCCGCAGACGCGCCGTTCGCGCCACGTGCTGAGCGCGCGAACTGGGAAACGAGCAGGCCGATCCCGAGGAACGAGATCCCGACCGCGGCAGTCGCCGCACCGGTCACCCAGGAACCGGTCACTCCCAGTCCGCCGCCGATGAACCCGAGCGCCACGAGCACCCCAACGGCGAGGTTGGCGAGCACACCGTGGATGACCGTCGCCACCATCGGCAGGGTGCGCGACGCGGGAGTGGATCCGATGAGCTCCGCGCGCCCGGTCTCCTCCTCGGCGCGGGAGTGCCGCACGGCGAGGAAGGTGCTCATGAAACCGGCGCACAGGGCGAGGTAGGTGAAGATCTGGAAGAACACGAAGGCATCGAGGTCGCTCCCGTTGGGGAGTCCACGCAGGAGCAGGATCGCCGGGTTGGCCATCGAAAGCAAGATGGTCGATTGCCGCTCGGCGGCATCCCCGTAGGTCTGCGCCACCCCGACGGCAGCCACCAGCGCGAGTGCGCCGACACCGAGGATCCAGATCGGCAGCTGCCAGCGATCTCGCCGCAGGCGCTGTTTCAGCAGCACGAGGAGCGTCATGATGCCATCGCCTCCAGCTTGTCGGCGGCAGCCTCGTCGCCGTAGTGGCGCAGGAACAGCTCCTCGAGCGAGGGCGGCGCGACCACGAGGCCTTGCACGTTCAGGTCGGCGAGGGTGCTGAGGACGGGAGCGAGCGTGTCGCTCGCGGCGGTGAACCGCACGCGCCCGTTCGCGACGGTCATGTCGTGGGCACCGGTGATCATCGGCGCGGAGTCGCCCGCGAACGAGACCACGGTGCGGGTGAGGTGCCGCAGCTCGGCGAGCGTGCCCGTCTCCACGGTCCTGCCTGAGCGGATGATGCTGACCCGGTCGCAGAGTTGCTCGACCTCGGAGAGGATGTGGCTCGACAGCAGCACGGTGGACCCGTCGCGCGCGATCCGCTGGACCTCCTGGTTGAACACGGCCTCCATGAGCGGGTCGAGCCCACTGGTCGGCTCGTCGAGGATGTACAGCTCGGCGGGCGTGACGAACGCCGCGATCAACGCGACCTTCTGCCGGTTTCCTTTCGAGTAGGTGCGGCCATTCTTGGACGGATCGAATTGGAACACCTCGCATAGCCGCGCCTTGCGCTGCTGGTACGCGCTCTTGTCCGTAATTCCCCCACGAAGTCGGCTGATCAGGTCGATCGCCTCTCCGCCGGAGAGGTTCGGCCACAGGTTGACGTCTCCCGGCACGTGGGCGATGCGCCGATGAATCGCGACAGCGTCTTCCCAGGGCTTCCGTCCGAATACGGTCGCGGTGCCGCCGGTGGCCTTGGCGAGGCCGAGCAGCACGCGGATGGTGGTGGACTTCCCTGCCCCGTTCGGGCCGAGGAATCCGTGGACTTCGCCTTTGGCGACTGAGAGGTCGAGCCCGTCAAGTGCGTGCATGCGACCGAAACGTTTTTCGAGACCGTGGGTCTCAATGATGGGGTTCATGAGTGTGACTGTACGCCCATTTCGCAAATTTGTGAAAACTCGAAAACGAAGCGCGGCGCACCGCCAGGGCGCAGGCTCGCCGTGCACACGGATCCCACGTTTCCGCGTATCGTTTCATCCACGCCCGCCGTTTCGTGGCGCGAGCAGGAGGGATGCGTGGATGACCCGCCGACAGGCTCCTGCCACCTATGCCGACATCCAGAGGATCACGGGGCTGTCGCTCGCCACGATCTCGAAGTATTACAACGGCGGCAATGTCCTCGAGCGGAATCGCGACGCCATCAAGGCCGCTTCCGACTCCCTGGGGTTCCGCCTCAATCGCAACGCGAGCGGCTTGCGGCGAGGAGCGACGCAGACGGTCGGGGTGCTTCTTCCCTCACTCCTCAGCGCCTTCCACCTGTCGATCGTTGCGGTCGCCGAGCAGTATCTTCGTGCCCACGGCTACAGCGTGCTGCTGGCTTCGGATGAGGGTGGACCGCTCGGCCGCAGCAGTGACGCGTTGGAGCTGCTCCTCGCCCGCCAGGTCGACGGCATTATCACCATGCCCTCGCCCTCGGATGTGCCCGCGCTTGCGGCCGTGATCGAGTCGGGCATCCCGGTGGTCGCGGTCGACCTCTGGCAGCCCGGATTGAACGCGGACTTCGTCTGCCTCGACAACACCGGCGCCGGCTGGCTGGCCGGGCAGCACCTCGTGGACCACGGCCACGAATCGGTCGGGGTCATTGCCGGAGACTTTGCCGTGTCGACGATGAAAGAGCGGTACGAAGGATTCGCCGCGGCTCTTCCCGCTGCGCTCGCGCCTGAACGGGTGCTGTCCGGGCCCATCACGTCCGAGTGGGGGCACGAGGCGATGAACAAGCTGCTGTCGCAACGACCGAGGCCGACCGCGGTGTTCGCGGTCAACTACGACCTCACGCTCGGCGCGATCATCGCCATCAACGAGTCGGGACTGCGTCTGGGTCAGGACATCTCGTTCGTCGGGTTCGACGGACTCGAGGTGGCGCGCGTGACCCAACCCACCCTGACGGTCGTGGTCCAGCCGGTCGCGGACATCGCTCGCGAGGCGGCCCGCACGATGCGCGAGCGCCTGGAGGGAGACCGATCGGCTCCCTCCGAGCCGACGATGACGAGGCTCGAAGGGTCTCTCGTGGTCGGCGGATCCGTTGCGACACTTCGCGCCTGACGCACCCGCGTCCGATTGACATCCTCTCGCGCCATCGGCATACTGGCCAGCCAGAGCGAATCGTTTCGCTCTGTGCGCGACCGCGGCATAGGCCGAGGCGCCGCACGCGCTGCGAAAGGCGAAACATGACAGAGACGTCCGACCCCCGGCTTCCCGCGTGGGCGCTCGACGCGAGCCTCGGGATCTTCGTGCATTGGGGCCCGTACTCGGTCCCCGCGTGGGCGGAACCGACCGGCGCCTGGGGGGCCGTTCCGGAGGAGACGTGGTTCGCCCATAACGCGTACGCGGAGTGGTACGCCAACACGATCCGGATCGAAGGCTCGCCGGCGGCCGCGCACCAGCAGCAGCAGTACGGAGGATCCTCGTATGAGGCATTCCTGGACATGTGGCGGGGCGAGCGCTTCGACCCCGACGAGTGGGCCCGACTATTTGCTTCCGCGGGAGCCGACTACGTCATCCCGGTGACCAAACACCACGACGGGGTCGCGCTCTGGGACGCTCCTGGCACGGGGAGCCTCAACACGGTGACGCGGGGGCCACGGCAGAACGTGGTCGGCGGGCTCGCCGATGCCGTCCGCGCGCACGGGATGCGGTTCGGGGTCTACTACTCGGGCGGGCTCGACTGGGCTCAGACCGACTTCCCGCCCATCGAGAGCATGCAGGATGTGGAGCGCTTTCGACCGACCGACTCCCTCTATGCGCGCTACGCGACCGAACACGTGAAGGACTTGATCACACAATTCCAGCCTTCTGTCATCTGGAACGACATCAATTGGCCGGATGCCGGTAAGGAGGATGGCAGCCTCGACGAACTCATGCGGTTCTATCGCGCGTCAGTACCGGACGGGATGGTCAACGACCGCTGGGGGGCGGACGTCGGGGGCTATCCGACGAGTGAGTACCGGCATGACACCCATCACGAGCAGGGCATCGGCTGGGAGCACAACCGGGGCGTCGGGTTCTCGTTCGGCTTCAACCAGCTTGAAGACGAGTCGCTGAGCCTGACCAGCCGCGAGCTCGCCCGTCTCTATGCCGACGTCGTCTCGCGCGGGGGGCGCCTGCTGATCAACGTAGGTCCGCGAGCGTCCGGTGAGATCCCGGAGGTTCAGCGCAGAACTCTCGAAGGCTTCGGCCGGTGGATGACGGACGTGAAGCCCCTGACCCTCGGCCGAGCGCCGCTCTCGGCAGCGGTCCGGGAGAAGGATTCGACTGCCGGCGGCGGCTGGTTCCGCGGCTGGGAGAGCGACGGCCGCGTGGTGGTGATCACCGACGGATCGACGGAGGTCGATGTCGACGACGGGCGCGAGCTCGTGCAGATTTCGCTTCCACAAGCCCCGAACTGAGCTTGACCGACTATTCCGGAGGTGAAGACGAATCGTTTCTTCAAAAGAAGTGCCCAGCAAATCAAACCGGTACTTGCGCAATCGCCACTCATCAGAGATACTCGGTCATCGCTTAAGCGAAACGATTCGCTCAGTCGAGTCGGACGACCACAGCGGAAGAATGCACTTACACAAAGGAGTGAAATGTCGAACCACCGTTCCGTCATCCGACGGAGGGCCGCCGCCATCGCGGCTGCCGCGTCAATCGCTGCCCTGCTGCTCGCAGGGTGCACGTCCACGAGCCCGGCAAAGGATCTGAGCCTCACGGTTCAGGTCCAAGCTGAACAGCTGACCGCCTTCAAGTACACCGCCGGTCTTCTCGAGAAGAAGCACCCGGGTCTGAAGGTCCACCTGCAGACCATCACCGGCGAGCAGAAGAACACGACGAACGCCCAGGTGCTCGCGTCGAGCAACGCGCCCGACGTCGGAATCGTTCCGACGAACGCGCAGACCTACTTCGACCTCATGAAGGCGAAGAAGTTGATCCCTCTCGACGACGTCTGGAAGAGCGCGGACCTCGCGGCTCGCTACGGAGACACCGTCGCCAAGTCGCTGAAATGGAACGGCACTCCCTACCTCGCCTTGTTCGACACGGTCTACTACAACGTCGTGTTCTACAACAAGGACGCGTTCACCAAGGCGGGCGTGAAGGCTCCCGCCGACCGCCAGATCGCGTCCAACGCGGACCTGTACGCCCTGGTGGGCAAGCTCAAGGCCGCGGGCTACGACGGCCTCGCGGTGGGCGGAGCCTCGGGCTACCAGCTCGGCTGGCTCGTGGATGCGCAGCTTCAGGCAAACGCCTCGCCGGCTGCGCTGCACGACTTCCTCACCTCGTGGCAGTCGGGCAACAAGCAGAGCGTGAAGTACACGAGCCCCAAGTTCACGGGCTCGCTCGCGCAGCTCTCGGAGTGGGGCAAGCACGGCGTCTTCCAGTCCGGCTACGTCGCCGCCTCTGGTGACCAGGCGCAGGCCGCATTCACGTCGGGCACCGCCGCGATGATGATCGGCGGAACGTGGATCCCGTCGGTGCTGAAGAAGCAGAGCTTCGACTACGACTGGCTGCTGCTTCCGGGCGCCGGCGACACCCCGACCGTGCCGTCGATCTACGCCGGCGACACGCTCGCCATCCCCACTGCTTCCAAGCACAAGGACCTGGCGAAGGAGTACCTGGAGATCTACTCGTCCGACAAGGTGCAGAAGTACGCCGCCGCGAAGGTCGGGTCCCTCCCGGCCGTCAACACGGTGAAAGCCTCCGAGGTCCCCGACCTGGGACCGCTGGTTCAGCAGGTCGTCAAGTTCACGGCCACCAAGGTCGGTATCGGCTGGACGAGTACCCTTCCGGGTGGGCTGGGCCAGACCCTCATCGACTCCGAGGCCCAGAAGATGCTGAGCGGGCAGTCGACTCCTGAAGAGGTTGGCAAGAGCCAGCAGAAGGAATTCGAAACCTACAAGTCCGACAACGGATAACGGTTCGTCCGTTGGTCAACCGGTCGGGCGTCGTTCGCGTCATGTGAGCGGCGCCCGACTGGCAAAACCTCAGGGAACAAGGAGAAATGGTCATCCACGCCCCGGTTCGCAAGCGAACCAAGAACAGCCGCGAGGCCCGGCTGATCGCCGTGATTCTCGGCGGCGGGCTCCTGATCCTCGTGGTCTTCTTCGGCCTGCCAATGGTCGACCTCGTCTTCACCTCGCTCTCGCGCTGGTCAGGCGTGGGGGATCGGGTCTTCGTCGGCGGGGAGAACTACCTCGCCCTGCTGTCCGACACCTCCGTGCACGACTCGCTGGCGCGTTCGGTCACACTCGGCCTGGGCACCGCCGTCGGCATCTCGATCATCGCAACGGTGCTGGCCGCGCTCGTTTCGGGCGGCATCAAGGGGAGCAACCTCTATCGCGTTGTCTGGTTTCTCCCCGCGATCGCCCCGCCCTCTGCGGTGGCAGTCTTCTGGGCTCTCTCGGTGCAGCCGAAATCGGGTGTGGTCAACGTCGTGCTGGGCGCCCTCGGCCTGGGCAACGACCACGCGTGGCTCGCCGATCCCGCGACAGCCCTCTGGGTTGTGATCGCGGTGGCGATCTGGCAGGGGGCCGGGTTCGCCTTCCTGGTGATCCTCGGGGCGATGGAGGAGGTTCCGGTCTCGATCTATGAGGCGGCGGCCATCGATGGGACAGGCCCGATCCGTCAGTTCTTCTCGCTCACACTGCCGCTGATCCGCCCGGTTCTGTCGATGGTCCTTCTTCTGGAATCGATTTGGGCATTCAACGGATTCACACTCGTGTGGGGCATGACCGAGGGGGGACCAGGGGAAGCGACGACGATCCTCCCGGTTCAGGTGTACCAAGAGGCCTTCCATCTCGGCCATTTCGGTGCAGCGGGAGCAATCAGCGTCGTCGGGGGCATCCTCCTCTTGATCGTCGGAGTCGTCGGGAATTGGTTGGGTTCGAGAAGGGCGGTAGACGAATGACAAGACGCAGAACGTCGGCGGGCACCGTCACGGCGCAATTCGGGGCAGTGGTGTGGAGCCTTCTCGCTGCCGTCCCCTTCGCGCTCATCGTCCTGCTCGCCTTCAAGTCGAACTCCGACATCTTCACGAATCCGCTCGGAGTCATCGGCGCCCACTGGCGACCCGAGAACTTTGCGGAGGCATGGTCGGGGCCGCCCGGAGGACAAGGTTTCGCGATCTATCTCCTGAACTCGGCCATCGTGACGACGATCGCGATCGTCGGGTGCCTGCTGTTCGGGGCCTTCATCGCCTACTTCGCGACGCTGGCCTCCCGCCGCCTGCGCACCTTCGTCATCCGTGCGTTCCTGGCGGGAACCACGTTGCCGCTCATCATGCTTCTGATCCCGTACTACACGGCGCTGAACAGCCTCAATCTGCTGAGCCAGCCGTGGGCGATGGGCTCGATCTATGTGGCCATCTGCCTTCCCACCTCGGTGCTGATCCTGCACAGCTTCTATCTCGGCTTTCCGGGAGAGCTCAGAGAAGCGGCGTCGCTGGACGGGCTCGGAATCATCCGCACCTTCACGACGATCGTGCTGCCCCTGTCGAAGGGACCGCTGGTCGCGGTCGGGATGGTCAACGGCTTCTTCGTGTGGGGTGAGACCCAGCTGGCGATCGTCCTCCTTCAGACGCCGGAGAGCAGAACGATCCCCGTGGGCCTTCTGGACTTCAAGGGTCAGTTCAGTGCCAACACCGGTGCGATCTTCGCGGGCCTGACGATGGCCACCGTTCCGCTGATCATCGTCTATCTCATCTTCAACAGGTCGATCGCGAAGGGCGTCGCCCTGGGCGGAGTCTTTCGATGAGCAAGTTCCTGTTCGGCGCGGGGGCGCCAACAGGTTGAGAAAGCCGTGCGGCGGCTGGGGGAAATCCGCCGCCGCACGGCCCTCACGCGCCGGCCAGGTCGGCGAGCGGTTCGGCCCAGCCCAACCGCGGGTCCGGGCGCGAATCGTCCAACCACATCCCGGTGCACGTGTAGGCGACCGCCATGTTCGAAGTCGGGTGAGCGAACGCGATGTTTCCGCCCGCCCCGGGGTGCCCGAACGTCCCACCCGTCGCGAATCGGCCGCTCGCGAACTGGGATCCCAGCCAGAACCCCAGCCCGAAATCGGCGAGTCTCTGATTGGGCACGTTCGCCAATGGGGCGACTGGACCGAGTGCCAGAGTGCGAGGCTGCGTCACGACGTCGAGCGTGCCCGGCGAGACCAGCCGGATGCCGTCGACCTCGCCAACGGTGGCGGCGTAGATCTTTGCCACCGACCGGGCGCTCGCGATTCCGCCGGCGCCGCCGAATTCCATCCGATGCCCGTCGGCGGTATTGAGAAACTCGACCATGTCGGGGATCGACTGCACCTCCTCGAGGAGCTCGCGGACGACTGGGTCAGTCAGATCCACTCCGTGGTGTGACCACACCTCAGCGGGCGTCGACGGCGGATGGTTCAGACGGCTGCGATGCGTGACCCTGCTCTCGCGGCTGGCCGGCAGCCCTCCGATCCAGGAGTCGACTCCCAGCGGTGCGGCGATCCGCTCAGCGAAGAGCTCGCTCACGCTCCTGCCGGTCAGCCGGCGAATGACCTCGCCGTTGAGATAGCCGAACGTGAACGGGTGGTACCAGGACGCGGTCCCCGGCGCCCAGAGTGGCTCGGCGGTCGCCAGCGTCTCGACGCACAGCGCCCAGTCGGGCAGGTCGCGGCTCTCGATCCCGGCCCCGGAGGGAAAGAAGGGCAGACCGGCTGCGTGGGTGAGGAAATGCGCGACGGTCGTCTGATCCTTGCCGCGGACCGCGAATTCCGGCCAGACCCGTGACACCGGCTCATCCGGCTCGAGCTCGCCTTGTTCCAGGAGCATGGCCGCGATGAGCGCGACCATGCCTTTGGTCGTGGACCACAAGACGAAGAGGGAGTCGCCGTCGATCGCAACGCCGGTTTCCGGGTCAGAGCCCGACCACAGATCGACGACCACTCTCCCTTCTTGATAGACGCACAGCTGGGCGCCGCCGGGATCGCCTGACCGGCTGCCTTCGAAGGCGTCGGCGATGGGTTCGAAGCCGGGCGCGACGTGACCGTGAATCATGGATGGGCTCCTAGGGAGGGGTGCGGTCGAACGGCCACGAAGAACGGCCTCGCCGACAGGCAGAGGCCGTTCTCCGAGCGGTTGCTGCTAGCCGAGCAGGATCACCTGGAGGGTGCTCCCGCCCGTCGGGTAACTCGATCGCGGCTGGTCATCGTTGCCCGGCAAGGTCTCCCAGCGCAGGATGTATTGCCCCCCGGCCGTGGCGCCGGCAAGATCGTTTTGAATCATGACCTCCAGCCCGGGGAAGGTGCCGGTCACCGTGGTGACGGAAGCCGGGAGCGGCTGCGACGGTACCTGCGCAATCCGGTTGAGCGACGAGTCGATGATGACCGATTGCTTGTTGCTGCTGTCGTTGCAGAAGAAGTCCACGCTGATGTCGCCGTTGGACAGGACATGAGACCCCTGCATCGCGACCTGGAAGTTGAGGCTCCCGGTGCCCCCGAAGCTCCAACGTCCGGTCCAGTTCGTGATCTGACTGATCTGCCACGTCCCGGAGGTAGTCGGTCGTGCGGCGTACAGCTGCGAACGGCCCTGCGAATCGTACTTGTGGTACGTGATGAGGACCTTGCCGGAGGGGTCGAAACCGATCCTGGCGTTACCGTTCAGCAGCCCGCCGTAATCGGGGACCGGGTCGATCACGTCACCCTGGCCGTACTTGAACGGGAGGCTGAGGGGCGTCCCGTTGTTCGTCACCCAGTTCACGAGATCCTGACTCTTCGCGTACGTCAGCATGCTGTTCGTCGCCGCGTCGGGCGTGTCCCGCCACACCCAGACCATGTGGAACCAGCCGTCGGGTCCCTTGGTCGGACCTTGGAAGTAGGAGCTCCATGTTCCTGACGGGTTGCTTGCCGACCCGTTTCCATCGAACAGCGGCTGAGACACGAGGTTCGACCAGGAACTCGTCGACTCGTTGTAGAGGTCGAAGTAGGTGACACCATCGCCAGAACCACCCTCGCGGTAGTCGAAGACCAGGCTCCCGTCCGAACGATTGACGAACTCGGGGTAGGTGACGGACGCCTCGGTCGCGCTGCTCACCATGTTGGTGACTTGTACCAGCGTGTTGATGTCTCCCGGAGTCGTGGTGCGGAAGTAGATCAGCGGAACGTTGTGCATATTGCCGGCGACGTGAAGGTTCCCATCTCGGTCGAGCCCGATCGAGACGTAGTTGTGGCTGTCCCATCCGAGGGTCGTCGGCAGCGTCTTGTAGGTCCAGGCGCCGCCGATCGTGTGCTTGGCAATCGTCATGCCACGGTTGACGTCGTAGTAGGCGACGTATTGAGTGTTTCCGCTGGTCAGGACTCGCTGAGTCACCTGCATCCCAGCCCACGTCGACCCCACCGTGCTGGTGGAAACGACAGTCGGGTTGGGATCCGGGTAGGTGTAGCTGTCCCCGCCAGGTGCGCAGTTGAGCGCGCCGGGGGGCGAAGCTGCGGGGGTGGTCGTCGAGAGGTTCCAGGTCTGTGCTCGCAGGTTCCCCGAGTTGGAGTACAACCCAGCACGTCCTCCTGAGACCGTCGGATCAGCGACAGCCGGCGTGTAGGTCTGATCCGCGAGCGTGGCGCCCGACGACGCATTGATGACCTGCGAACGCAAGGAGTCACCCGTGCGTGTCAGGCTCAGATCAAGCTGCGTGCCATACGCCGCAACGATGGTGCCACTGGCCAGCAAGCCGGTCGTTGTGCTGTTCGTCATCTTCAGCAACTGCCAGCGCCCGTTCGTACCCGTTCCAGAGCCAGTCGTGACTCGGAGCACGTAGTAGCTCAGGGTTGAAGCGCTGGTCCCTTGAACGTTGGCGACGACGCCCACCCATTCCGAGCCCCCCGGGGTTCCCGTCGTGACAATGTCCACCCGCGAGGAGACGGTGTAGTTGTCGCCGAGGGGGAGCGGACTGTACGTGGCGACGGAGTTGCTGGTCGCGTTGGTCGCTAGAGCGGCGCCGCTGGCGATGCTCCAGGTGCCGCGGTCCGATATCCAAGAGCTTCCGAGGGCTCCATCGGCGCGCTCAAAATCGTCGGCGGCCGGGACGCTCGTCGAAAGACCCCAGCTTTGCGCCCGCAGGTTCCCGCTGTTGGAGTACAGCCCGGCACGTCCGCCGCTGACATTCGGGTCCGCGGCGGTGTAGGTCTGATCCGCGAGCGTGGCGCTCGAGGCCGCATCGACCACCTGCGACCGCAAAGAGTTGCCAGTGCGGGTCAGGGTCAGATCAAGCTGCGTGCCATACGCGGCAACGATGGCGCCGCTCGCGAGCAGCCCGGTGTTCGTCCCGTTCGTCATCCTCAGCAACTGCCAACGCCCGTTCGTGCCCGTTCCTGACCCAGTCGTGACGCGAAGCAGGTAGTAGTTCAGGGTCGAAGCAGTGGTGCCTTGAACGTTGCCCGCGACGCCCACCCACTCGGACCCACTGGGGGTGCCCGTCGTGACGATATTGACGCGGGCCGAGATGGTGTAGTCGAGGGCGATGGGGAGGGGGCTGTACGTGGCGACGGAGTTGCTGGTCGCGTTGGTCGCTAAAGCGGCGCCGCTCGCGATGCTCCAGGTGCCGCGGTCTGAGATCCAGGAGCTCCCGAGGGCTCCGTCGGCGCGTTCAAAGTCGTCTGACGCCGGGTTAGTCGCCGCTGCCGCACTGAGTGGACTCGCTAACGCGAGTGCGGTCGCGACCAACACCGGAACGAGAAGTCGTGCGACAGCTCTTTTCGGTCTTGATAGGGGTGAGTACGTCATTGTCTCTTCCTTTCGTTGGATTCCGACCACACAGCGCTTCCCATCTCTCGGCTTCAACGCGTGTCGAAGTCCGGGAGCGAGATCGTCTTCTCTGGCGTGCACCGTTGCATGTCCCGTCGACGGGGAGCCGGATCGTGCTCCGGAACCGTGTGCGCGAAACGTTACGCGGCAGGCGCCCGCATTTCAACCCCGGCTCATTCAATCGGGCTTGATTCCGAGACGGTCGGTGAGTAAGGTGAAAGCGAATCGTTTCAGCGTGCGGCGCACGGCCCGCGCTCTTCCGATCATCCCCGCGGCTGGGACTTCGACTGCTCGCCGCGGGGATTCTCCTTCGATGGGTCGGCGGTCACGACGGGGCAGGAAGGGCGCTAGCCTTCGCCGATCCCTCCACCGAGATGGCGTTCGGGTACATCCCGGTTCCCATGCAGTACCCGGGCGGCGCCGACCACCGGGCACTGGCGCTGGCTCGGCAAGCACGTGAGTGCGCGCGGGGCTGATTGGCGGCCCGAGCGCAAGTGCTCCGTCGATGACGAACAACGGGCCGCCCACCCGAAGGTGAACGGCCCGCCGTATGTCAGCGATGCACGGAGCGTCAGCGGCGTCCGCGCTCCTTCTGGGCGAACAGCACGCCGGTGACGATGAGACCGGCAGCGAACAGCACCGCGATGATGGTCGCCAGGCTGGCGATCGATACCCCGATGCGCGGCAGCAAGTACAGCAGGCCGAGCGCGGTCGTGATGATGAAGATGACTGCGGGAAGGTTGCGCACCTCCTTGCCGACGTACAGCAAGATCGCGGCGATCAGGCCGCCGACCCCGGCGACGAGTGCCGCGATCGTGATCAGCACGGACGGCAGCGCAAGCCCGAAGGCGGCGAGGGCG
>Ga0105248_10000102_pt1 | contig 94720 bp, 159 predicted proteins | sample KBSS34metaG_FD_81524 | JGI IMG/M metagenome (GOLD analysis project Ga0105248, IMG submission 81524) | Switchgrass rhizosphere microbial communities from Kellogg Biological Station, Michigan, USA - KBS S3-4 metaG | ecosystem: Host-associated > Plants > Roots > Rhizosphere > Soil | place... | reverse complement strand
CCCTCTGCGCTTCAGCAATATCCCACGCATACCAGGATGCGACCAATTTATTAAAGTACTTTTTTCGGAGTTTATCTATCTGCCTCCTGATCGGCTTGTTTTCTGCCGCTACGCACTCGCAAGGTCTTCTTCCACCGCGTACGCTTGTCGCCATTCAGAAGAGTATTTAATCGCCACCCTTCCTCCCTCTCTCGCTGCTTTCTTACGCGTTCAGATTCTTTCTGCTCAGCCACGCTGGATCTGATTTCCTGTGGCTTATACGGCTCAGCGTTTGGGTTATTCTTCCGGTAGTAGTCGGCCGCGTTTTTACGCAACTTATCTCCATGTTTTGCCGTGTAGCCGACCGCATATGCTTGCGCTTTTTCCTTACCGGTCAGCCTCTGACATGGTGATCCGTAGGAGCATGGTGGATTCTTCTGGCACACGTAACACCACTTTGGCTTAGGTCCTCTTTTCATAATTACAAGGCTATCATGTCTATAAAAATTTTTCACTAAAAATTACTTTTTTGGGTAAAATCTGAGCCTACATTCGGCGAGTTGTGGGCGACCCACCCACTACACCCGTAAAACAATCAGGAACCAACTACCCCACTCCAGACCCCACCCCAGGTCGACCCCGGGTCTCGATGTGTTGCCGCGGCACCACGGAGTAAGTACCAAAGTACCGAAAAATATAATTCCGCAAAAAAGACTTGACGTATGGAAGCTAATCTAATAAGATTGGATCAGTCATTGAGGAGTGACTAACGACATGACAAAGCAAGAACAGTTCTTCTACGACAACGCAGGCTACAGCGTAGCTAAGGGTGAGACCACCGAGCAGGGACATAAACGCTCAGCCCGTGAACTGGCTAAGGCTGAGGTGTGGGCAGTGGTCAACGGCTATTCCTTTTACATCTCGCCTGATCCCGATACAGATGAGTCCTTCATGGATGACATTGGCGACACTCCGGCAGAAGTCGCGGACTATAAGGCTGAATGGTCTGGAACCGCATGGCAGACTCTGATGTACGACGAATCCGGCAAAGTAGTCCAGTCTCTCGGTGGTTCCTATGGTGACTCGAAGTATGAACGCGTGGTCAAGGCTGAACTTGCGCTCGAGCAGATGGCGTCCGTTTTGAAGAATTCGGAGGTGACACTCTAATGCAGACCATTCACTTACAGCCTTCCGATCCGACTGCCCAGCGTATTAATGCGGTCACCTTCCGAAGCAACACAAAGACGTTTAAACTCCAGGTGCACGAATCCGGCGGTATGAATCTCGCCTCCTATTGGGATGGTGGATCACGCGATACCTTCATGATCCTGCAGTTATCCACCATGAAGGCGCTAGTAGTTCCCCAGAATGGCTCGGGATACGACGCGTTTGGATTCGGGATCGATCTACCTTTACCCGCGGCAGATTTTGCTGTGATTGAGTCTTCAATGGTCCGAGGCGAGAATCTCGGGATCACGATCCACATTCACGCATCCAATGCGACAGCATTGCTTCCGAAGTCTGAGTCTGTTAGTTGGGCAGAGCAGGTCGTTTTGATTGCCACGCGTGGTCTGAAGTCCAGTTATGCCGGCATAAAGGATTATCGTTTTGCCCAGGCCAATGAGTACCTGGGGATCACGCGCAATGAATGGGACTTTGCCAAGATTGCCCTGATTGAGCGCAAACTCCTGAATGCGGCAGGCGCGCTGATGGTCGACGGCCGCAATGCGGCAGGCACGAAGGATATCCACAGCCACAGCATGAGACGTATTTGTCCCTGCTGTGAACAGGGAATAGACAACCATCAGCACGAATTCTACCAGGCTAATTACACGCGCGCCTATGCGACGTTCCAGCTTCGTCGGGATCACGAGATGACTTCGGACGCAGTGACTATATGCAAAGCCTGCTACAACCATCTGTTAGACACGCGTGGTGGATCGGTGACGAAGTTTGGGCCCACCACATGGATGCTGACGATTGACGGATTGGCCGATATCCACACACGCAAAGCGCTGCTGACGGAGGTGGTTCATGCGTAAATTGGTTGCCACCTCACACGAAGGCAAATACTCGTATTGGTTCGATCCCGACCGATACATCTATCAACAGAACACCATAACAGGCGAGTGGATCGGCTGGATTTGTGCCCAGTCAATTTGGGATAGCGGCTGGGGACGCTCATTCATGACGGAGGGGACCAATGCAGCGTGAAACCTATACCACGCGCACGGGCGAGACTCAGTTTCGCCTGGTCATCTCGGAGGCAGAATTCCGCGCGGAATCGGAAAACTATACTGGCTTTTGTCTCGCGTGCGGAAACACGCAAGGCTGCTGTGAACCAGACGCAAGGCGTTACGCGTGTGAGGATTGCAGGCAGATGAAAGTCTATGGGCTCGAGGAATTGCTCATTATGGGTCTCGTTAAGATTGCGGAGGAATCCGCATGAACGCACTCGCCTACATGCGAGTCTCCGGCCGCGGTCAAGCCGGAGACGGTAAAGACGGATTCGAACGCCAGCGCCTGGCTATCCAAAAATACGCGGACGCTAACGGATTTACCATTACCGAATGGTTTCAGGACACGCAAACCGGCAAAGACGAATGGCAGGATCGCCCGGGCTGGTCCGCAATGGCAGCGCGCGTCAACGGCTGTAGGACGATTATCGTTGAGAAACTAGACCGCGTGGCGCGCGCCGTTTTAATACAGGAGCTCATTCTCGCTGACCTGAAGAAACGCCAAGTACGTTTGCTCAGCTCAAGCGGAGACGATACAGACGATGACTCACCCGAGCGCCAGTTATTCCGCGTCATGCTTGCCGGCTTTGCTCAATACGAACGCCAGTCGATCGTGCTCAAACTCCGCGGCGCCCGCCAGCGTAAGAAGGATGAAACAGGCCGTTGTGAGGGGCGAAAACCTTATGGCGCGCGGGATGGCGAAGCCGCTATACTCGAGGTCATCTGCGGGATGAGATCTCAGCCGGCGGCCGAAATAGCAGACGGATTAAATCGCCGTGGATACAAAACGCGGTACGGGCTGGACTGGCGCCCAGAGACGATTCGGAAGATTTTAGCGCGGCTGGATTAACTGAAGTCCTAAAGCCCAAACCGCCTCAGTATCTCATCGGTCTTACGCTCTGCGTTCAGTTCGCGCAGGCGAGCGCGGGAATAACGCGCGAGAGGTAGAGAGACGCGCGCGCATTTGCGGCAGGATTTGCGCTTATCCCCGTTCCAGGCTCCACACCCGCAGCGCCAGTCCGAAGCATGTATTCCACGTATCGACATATCACAATCCGTTGATGGCTGTAAATTCCTCAGGTCCTTAATGGATCGGCAATAAGTTCATTTTATACATATTGGCATCACACAGCAAATTAGATTTACTTATACAGCACTTGGGGAATAAACCAGAAAATCGCGCAAAAAATGCACTCCCCCCGGATAACTATGTGTGCTTGCAACAAATGTGGGGAATCGGGGGGTTTCAGTTCGCCGGTGCCGCTACGATACACACACGCGATGATACACACGAGAGGAAATATCGTATTCATTTGGTTTTACCCATAACCGTAGATACACTCCCCCACTACCTCACTCCCCAAAAAAACATGTAACTATAAGATAACAAATCAGATAAAAAATGGGGAATGGAGGGGGAGTGGTCTAAAATGGACGATAAACGGGGGAGTGAAGATATCTGGTCTATCCGAGGATTTTCCCTATTGTCCCTATGTTTCTATTTATGGTATATTTGGGAGCATGATAGAGATAACATCAGGGATTCCAATCCCAACGAGTAAAAGAGGTCGTAAGGGAGGAGACTGGGTCCGCGCAGTGAGTTCTATAGAACCCGGTCAGAGCATCTTCGTTAGAACGCATAACGAAGCCAGGTGCCTGCGTTTAGCGTTTCGCAGAGCAAAGAAGGATTTCACTCAACGAACCTGCCACGAGCCGGAAAAAGGTTACAGAATTTGGTGTGTTGAATAAATTCCCCTTGTATTCCCTTTTTGTATCCCATATACTAGTTTCATACCGTTGAGGAGCGGTGAAAGCGAATGAGGAATTTATCTGAGGTCGGTAATTTAGCCGTGATGCCGTCGTTGAACGTAGAGAGACCGGCGGGGTTAATCCGCGTAGCCATGCCGCGGTTGAACAAATGCGACTGGATCGAGGAGTATCTAAAGCAGATCCCCAGCCGTGACTACGACATCCAGTGGGTAGAGGTAACCGAGACCGTAGTGCTTTCAGTAGCGGACTGGAACGCATTCATGCGGGGATTGCTTGAGGATCGCGAATGGTTGGCAGGGAAGGGTGGCGCGAGTAATTGGAATCCGGAATATGCCGCACTGGAGTTGGAGCACACCGGCGCGTGGTCGAAAGCAGACTGGGCCCGGTATCACTCGACCATGTACCTGCTGGTCGTCGAGGTGGTTTGTGCTGGCGCCCGGGTGTACGTTGACCCTCAGGGCTATAATTACGCCCGGTACGTGGGTTTCGCTGCGGATGGGATGGCGGAAGGACGTACCCGTCAAGAACGTGAGAAAGACGAAGCTGCCGCGCGGGTGGCAGAACGTCAAGCACGGATTGCTCATGAGATATCGAATCCGCCTGTAGTGAGTGCGGATCACGGGCTACGGTTCTATTGGAACGGGATTAAGGTTAACGGCGGTGGGCTGCAGAAGGCGTATTATAGCTTAGGGAATCTGTATGATTATCCTGAGGATACGTTGAGCATCAACGCTCGGGACTGGCGATCGTTTTCGGCGGAGGTCAAGGGTTGTTTCGTGGTGAGTAATAATTCAGACCTCCAGACGGACTATCACGATAACGACCATATTCGGGTTTGCTCGAATCATCCGCTGTATCCAGCTGTCATGGAAGCGTACCGGGTTCAGGAGCGGCACGAGGCCGGGCGGCGGGCTAAGCGGGAGGCGAAGTATGCAAGACCGGTTAATGTGCCTACTGTGTTGTCACAGGCGGTACAGTAAATAGGTATTAACAGTTGCTTGTATTGTGATACACTGTGTACATGAAGAACACAAACAAGACAGACAAGGTCGGGGCTAGGCTGGCGGTTGATGTTCCGAAAGTGTACATTCAGTTGCTTGATGGGCTCACGAAAGAGTATGTTTCTCGCTCTGATGTTGTTCGTAAGTACATAATGAATGGACTAATCGGAGATGGAAAGTTGACCGTTAGTGGTGAAGTGGTGGTGAAGAAATTATATCCCGCGCCGATACCGGCAAACTGTAACTGCGATCTCCCTGGCGGCGCTGGCTTGCAGGGTGCAACGGATTGCGCCGAGGCATTGGCGGCTGCGACCGGCGAAGCGGTTACCGGGCATTGTGGTTGTGTCTGTCATCAGCGGTAAGAGTTGTAAAATCCGGGGTAATCCCCGGGATCGCTTGAGGAGGCGAGGAAATGGAAAACACACAGAAAGACCCGCGCGAAGCAATCATCGAGCGGTTGCACGAGACCACATCTAACTACGGCATAGACTTCGATTTCGCCCGCATGTTTGCGGCGCTGACCGGGAGGTCGGAAACCTCGGTGCTATCGAACATCCGGGAACTGACCGCTCATTACGAGCGCACCGGCCAGCACATCAGCAAACGCAAGCGCTACGAGCTGTGCCTGCGGCAAGCCTGCCAATCTATCTGGGATTGGTTCACCGCCGGGGAGCGTCAGGAATACCGCACTGATGACGTGATCTCGTTCGTTGAGTCTCACTGTCAGCAATGCGTTTGGGCGGTTCTGTTGGGGGATTTTTGCGCACGCCGCGATTATCCCGGGGTGTTTGATGAACTGAACGAGGCTGTAAATGCGTAAAGGCATCCCGCAAGCGGTCGACAAGGCCATGGAAGCAATTAACGCGATCCCGTTCGGCGCGTGGGCGTCGCGCGATGTGCAGGGTATCGCCTGTGAACTGGTAGAGTCCCTGAACCACGAATACGACAGCTACGCGCGGCTGCAGGCGCTTATGTCGGTTCAGGTCAGGCTCACTAAAGCGCTATCGGAGTGCATGGAAGCAGAGCGGGCTAGCCTGATGTCGTCTGCCGCGCGCCCGATCTATTACGCGATCGGTAAATCGATGCTGACTGAGGATACTCCGATGTTGGGAGAATACCTCACGCAGGCGGGTACGGCGATGGAAGCGAAACTGGCGGAGGTGACGAAGTGAGCGACGAAATGCTCGAATGGCTACGGGAGCACTCCGCCGTTAACGCGCTGAACGTAGCAACAGGCCGCGACCGCATGGCTAACGGGCTGCTGCAGCTTGAAATTCAGCGTTGGGTGCAGGGTGTCGTCAGCGTGGCGATGTGTGAGGTCGTAAATGCGTAACCTCACCCTCTCCCAGTGGAATTTCCTGTGGTCGCGCGGGAATGGCGGGTGTGTGTGGCAGGGGACCGTCGAATCAGAAGCGCAATTTCAACTGAGCCAAAGCGGAGACTTTCGGGAGATCGTTAATATCGACAATGGCGCTATGTTCGGAATCGTTCTGAGCGCGCGGGTGGATGATTTGCTGGAGGGGAGGATATGAGCCAGCCTCTCTCGGAAGATCTACGGACAGCCGCGGAATGGCTCGACGTGAACGAAGGCACGGACGGCGAGTCTGATTCCCGTAAACGCGTAGCAGACTGGTTGCGGCGCAAGGCAGGGAATCTGGAATACGAGGCTACAGTCCGACGCGTAGCGAAAGAGACAGGGAAATCACCTCAGAAAGTACGCGCTGCTATTGAGGCAGCGGAAATATCGAGGAAATATGCGTAAACGCAAATCCGCCCGGTCAGAAATAGCCCTGTATAACGCCATAGGTAGACAGTTAAAGGGCTGCAGCACAGAAAACTGTTACCCCAGCGTTACCGGCTGAGGAGGTTCCGGGTAACAGCCCGGTAACAGGATTGGGTAGCCAGCGGATCGGGCGAGGTCTGCGAATTCCCCAAGCGGCCGGTAATAACGGACCTCGCCACAGGCTGCATAACGCTGGACATCCTGAAAGAAGACGTAAAACGAAACGGCTCGTTGCAAATGCAGGCAGATCTGGCTGAGGCTCGAAAGAATGGCGTTAAACTGACGCCGGAGGCTGAGGAGTACGTACGAGATATTTGCAGCGGAACTGGGTACCCGATGCGGGATAGTGACTGGTGAGGCGGATAACCGGCAAAACTTGGCATGTGAGGCGCGAGCTACGCGCATTAGGCGGTATCTACGACCGCGGCGTCTGGTACGTGCCGGAAGACAGGTACAGTGAAGCGGTCGGGCTGCTCGAGGTGGGGTTGGCCCGGAGGAATGCGGGGAGAGTAAAGAGGTAAGCGGTTGAGGATCCGCAGAAAAGTATGGCACGTAAAGAACTGCAGGGCGAAGTCAGAGAGAACCACGTAAAGCGCGTGAGCGAGGAAATCACCCGCACGGCTGCAAGGCTGGACCTGGACGCGTCCGCTATCGTCTCAGCGATCAACAAGCCGGACAAAGCGGAAATCCTGTTTGAGCGTCCCTACCTGCGATGGGGAACGGAAGCCAAGGTGGTGTGTCCCGTAAACCGCCTGAACGGTGCTGTGAACGGTGAAGAGTGGAACCGGCATATGCGGCGGCTGGCGGCGCTGAAGCCGTTGACGGACGCAGAGATTAAGGCTTGCGAGGGAGAGGCGGCGTACAAATGAAAAGTTTACAGTTAAGTGCTTTGAAGTCAGCCGAACGTTTCGTCTTGGCCGAAATACACATGCTCCAGACGCCCTCTAATGCGTCACGCTTAGCAGAGGCCATCGAAACGAAACAAATCATCCAGCGCGCAATCGTAGCGGGAGAGATTGAGCCGGATCTGCGTGCTGAGATGCTGGAGGCTCTGAAAGGCGTGGTGGCTGTGGCTGACCGCGCAACGGTGGAGTTTGACCGGGCGCGGGATGTGATAAGGAGGGCTGAGGGATGAACGCAATAGAAGCAATGCGCGGATTCGAGGGTCCATCAGCACTCGATTTGCTGACGGAGTTTCGCAAGAAGTTCGTAACGATTGCCGAACGACGTTCCGCTGAACTGAAGGCCACAATACAGGCGGCAATAGACGCTGATCGGGACAGGATGGTCCGGGAAGGTAAGGATGGTTACGACCACCCATCCGAAATCCGCGAGATGATCGACGAATACGAATCACTACGCTACTTCGAACACGAACTTAATCGCGTTATCGGCGCGTTCATGAATGAGGCAACGAAGCCGTTCCGAGAGGCATACGCCGACGCAATAATGGTTTCCGGAGGCGACATGCCCGGTATTACCGGGGTGCCAAGATGACCCACTGTCGCGTATGCTGGCACCTCCACGGAAGGGCGGCGAAACTCACCCCGCAGCATTGGTTCAGGTGCCACGTGCGGAAGACTGGTTTCGCGTTGTGGGTGATAGTGCTGCTGATATACGCAGCGGTTCTGGTGTCGAGATGCTAGGGGCGAAGCGGAAGCGGAACCGGTGGCCGTGGGTGTGGGCTGGTATTGCCGTGATGCTGGTTGTGTGGGTGGCGACGGCAGAGTGGTGGCACCTGTGACCGGCTTCGAAGTCCAAAAACGCCAGTGCGCAACCTGCATATACCGCAAAGATAGCCCGCTGGATCTGAAGGCGCTGGAACGCCAGATAGCCGATCCGTACGGCGGTTTTGTAGGCCATCGGATCTGTCATCACTCAGACACAGCATGCTGCAGAGGTTTCTGGTCGCGCCACAAGAATAAATTCCCGCTGGGTCAAATCGCTCAGCGGTTGGGCATGGTGAGATATGTCGAGCACGATAAAGCGTAAACCCGGCCGGCCGCGGTTACAGATAGACCCTCAAGCGGTGGTCGACCTCAGACGGGCGCCGGAGCGGTGGACGTGGGAGGAGATTGCTAAGCGGTTGGGGATTAGTCGGACCGCGGCCATTAAGGCTTATAACGAATCCGTGTCGGGTTGACCAGGAGCGTGCTTCCGAACTCGCCAAGAGGCAGCGCCTTTGTGCTTCCCATCCTCAGTGTTTCGCTCGAGGCAGTACGGGCCGAACCGGCGTTCTCGCCGAGAGCGAAACATCTTTCCAATAACGATCAGGTGGTTAACCTTGCGATCCAGGCAGTCTGCAATTTCAGCCGGAATGCAATCTCGCAAGGGCGATGACATTGTTCCGCCTATCATTGGGAGCAAGTCTGAAACCGCGAACCACCCCGAGCAAGATTTGTCTTCTCCGCCTGGCAGGGTTTCGTGCAACTGTTCCAGAAAACCCTCCCACTGCCGCGGAGATTCATCTTCCTGCTCAATGAATGCCGTATAGTTCGCGAGAAAACCCTTCACTTGCGCAGCGCGGAGAATACCACTCACCTTTCGGTGCCAGTCCTCAAACGATCCAATAGCGGGCCCTGAAGTTCCTTCAGGACATCCTCGGGAGAACCAGAATCGAGATATAACCAACAGCGAGTGAAGGAGTTCTGAGCGATTGGAAAATACCCACTTCAGCAGGTCTGGGTGCTTGAATTCCCGTCCGCGATAAGGAACTGCCTGTTTAGCATTCAGGCGGATTTGATAGCAGCGCCGCGGCATGTCGCCGGCGGGTCGGATATTATTGCCGGTGACGATCCAGGTGGACACGTTCGGGACGGTCATATTGCGAGAGAATCCCAGAATACGGGCTTCGTATTCTTTAGCGGTCAGAGCCAATGCCAAGCATGGAGATCGTAGTTCTCCCTCGAGGTTGTCGAACGCAATAAGCTGACGGCCGGCGGCAAGGCTTGCACCGATCTGTTTTTGCATTTCCTCTTCTTTGTACGGGTAAGGGACCATGGCCGATGGGCGCCCGGTGGTAATGATCGACAGGACGTCAATCAGGAGAGATTTACCGGTGCCGGCTTGCGGCGCGTCTACTACAGCCAATGGCGTGCATCCGATGATAGACGGACGGAGTACGGGAGTTAACAGCAGTCCAAACACATTAGCGCGGCTGGCCTCATCTTCATACGGGAATTCGCCAATCGCATCATTGATATTTTCAATGGCCGCGCTGACCTGCTCTCGAGTGGGGTCAGCCGGAAGTGGAAAGTGTTTCAGGTTTGGAGAAGGAGCATAATAAACCCCTGAATCCTGATCGTACCCGGGCTCACTGATAATCGTCCCGGCAGGGCTAAGGGTTGGAACTTCAGTAACCGATGTGAGGGCCGGAAACGGAAGATCGCTCAGCACGGACATGTCCCGAACTACATCCATAGGGGGGAAGGTTGGCTTTACTTCGCCAAACTGGTTGTACTTCATCCAGTCAGCCGAGCGTGCGAGAACACTTCGTATCCACGTTTCCGAAGCTGGCGATACGGATGGCCTGCCGCCTTCGTCCCTGACCACATGAACAAGATCTCCGGAACGAATAAAAATAACGGGAGCGTCTGGAGGATTTACTGTAGCGAGGGCTTCTGAAGTTATATCCCGCAATTGCCGGGAGGTAGTCATGATTTGAGGCAGCCCAGATACTGCCGGCTGAAATTCTACCGCGAACAGCCCGCGGTTTTTTTGAATTTCATCAGCTAATCGAGTGTCAAATTCACGAAGAGAAACGTCAATAGCCTTGAAATTCTTCTTTATTCTGGACTTAGCCTCAACCCGCTGAGTTTTGCTGATTTCATTCTGTGCGAGGGCTTGAATGAGTTCTGAGGGGGTTAAACCTACACCGAGAATCATCATCGGATCTTTGGAATCAATGGCGGCGTTGAGAAGTTCCTCGGCGCGTTCAAGTGCTGACTGAGTTTTCGGAGTTTGGGGTTCTGGCTGTTCCGGAACTGGAGCCGGAACAGCACTGGAAGTTCCGCTGTATGCCGGCGAACCATTAACCCTCTGTTGCCGACTAACCCGATTTACGGATTCAGGCTCATATACCGCGCGAAAATCCTGCCACTTCTTATCAGCACAGGATGAGTGAAAGCACTTGAAAATCAGAGCTCCGGAGGGATTTTGAAACAGCGCTGCATCCGGCGCCGTATGGTCCGGGTTAAACGGACATGCTTTGAGCACCCATTTATCAGATCCGTTATCCGGCACGGGGCCGCGGTGAACCTGCACCCCATGGCGGGATATCCAGTCTCCAAGATTGAAACTGGTAGAGTGAGACGGCGCTCGTTGCGGCGGAGGTTCTGGCTTGCCAGCGAAATCCTCGAGGAGTTTAAAACTAACCGGTTCTAAGGTTTCCGGGATATCCAGCATTCGGCTCAGCCGATGCGGCCGATCGGCGGTAGAGTCGCCCTTGGCTGCTACGGTGCCGTAGAGTTTGGAGATACGGGAGGCGTTGAAGACTGAGACATCAACCGTCACCTCCGGCGTGCCGAACTTGACCGCGGCGGCCTTCAGGAGTCCCTTGAGCAGTTCTGTCGATTCCTTTGAGGGGAGATCGATCGAGTACAGAAGATGGCCGCCGTTACCGGAATCAGCCAGGATGGGAACCGGCCAGCCTAAAATATCAAGGGTGTCTTTGGCGCTATGAGCGACCTGCAGAGCTGCGTCGTGCTCAGATTCAGTGCTGGATATTCCCGAGGGACGCTTTGGGTCGAAGTCCAATAACAGCCAGCGTCTACGCAGAACGTCATCATCGCCAGTCGTGTTTTTTGCTCTGGTTTGCGTCCGGTTAGCCGCCCGAGCTAGCAGATCAGTCTTGATCCGATTGATCGTGACATAGACGCCCGGTCCTTTACCATTTACCGCGACAGCCGCTTGAATCAGCTTTTCGGTATCTGCGAAGTATCCCGAGATCGTGCCATCAAATCCGGCGTTCGGCACACGAAGTTCCACAATGCCGCCCGGCTCCATGAAGAGGGCGACTGACCGGCGGATTTCATCGATGTCTGGACGGAGGACGGTTGGCACAGAATCAGAGATGCCCCGCAGACTGAAGTACTGAAATTACCTGTTCGGAAAATTTGTCACGGCGTTCGCGGTCCGGGATAGAAAAGACGTTACGGTATTGCTGTTTACCGTCCTTCATCATCGGCTGATTGTCTTTGTACATTGGGATCCCGGGAAATGAGATCCACTGGCGTCCTTCCTTACCCAGGAGCATTGCGCCCTGAATAAAAAACCCGGAAGATAGTTCCAGGTCGAAAGAGCCGATCAGGCTGTTTTTGTTAATAGACTTCCAATTTGAAACCTTCAATTTTGCCTCCTTACGGGCGTGCAGGTGAGGGCCGGAACGGTAAGGACGTTACCGGCCTGGCTCCCCTGCGTGTCTCGGTGGTGATCAACCGGTCCGTGACAAATGAATTATACATCTTACGGGTTACCGTCTATGAGGGTTTGTCTAATGCGTTACAAAGTCTTCAAATACTCCGGCCTGGTTCCTTCATCCCGTACCGCGTTACGCTCGCCGGTAAGCAGCCCCTGAATGATATCCCAGTCCGCGCTCGGGAGGGTGATGGATACCGGGCGGTCCATACGTTGGATTTGGGTCATGAATTTAACCTCAGCCCATCCCATCTCTCAGCATCGCGCTTACCGCCGGACGCGATGTGGTGGAGCGCGGATAGAAGAATCTTCAACGCTTGGAACTCCTCACCGATGAGGGCTTGCGTCTGGCCGTCTTCCAGTGCTCGTTGGGCTACTGCGGCGGGGGTGCTCACTTCCGCTCCTTCGTCAAACACCAAACCCCGGCATCATTCAAAATCGGAACCTGCCGGGCATTCTTGAGATGGTCGAACTTCACCGATATCCAATGCCAAGTAGACTCACGCCCGAGCGGAACGTGCCGCGCAATCTTCCCCGGGCAGTTTGGTGGATACGCCCAATAGTTGTAAAAAACCCGGTCGCCGCGCGTGAAAGTATCGCGGATCTTTGCGTTGATCTCCATGTGGCCGGAGATGTTCGGGCACAGACCAGCAAAAATCTTCCGTGACTTCCCGCAAGGACACGTTACATCAGTTGGAACACCATGCTCACGCAGTATCTCTTCGAAGGATTTCAATGTGCCGTTGCGAAGCTTGTCAGCGAATGAGCCTGATTTAGCCTCCAGTTTCTTTAGCATCTCCCGCGCTACGATGCCTTCGTGTTCGGTGCCGGGGCGTTCTGCCAGGCGTATATCGTCGAGCCATAACGTGTTTCGGCGGGGTGCCATATTCACGCCGTCGCCCCCGATGCTTCAGCCAATTGGGCTTTGAGCCTGAGGTTTTTAGTGTCAGGGTAACAATCGGGTTCTACCGCCTTCTGATAATTTCCCGCTACAGTAGCGCACTCCCCACCCAGTACCTGAATAAGCTCGGCCACCTCACAGCCAGGAACGTGGGCATGGGTATTTGGTGATTCAGGCCGGGCGCCGCAGGGGCAGTGGCGTTCGATGGCTAGTGCTAATTCCAGAGCTCGCGAGCATCCGATAAGGTGCTTTCGCATCGCCAGCCATTCCCGGTTTCGATAGGCGCACTCCACGTAAATGCGCGGTTTCTTCAGGTTGTGGCCGTTCTCTTCGATGTACCGCTCAGCGCCAGCCTTGGTGAAAAATGGCTGGACGTTATCCCACTCATCGTAATATCCGATGCGCCGAATGTCGGAAAAGTACTCGTCTACTTCACTGGTATCCGGTAGTTCGTCGCCGCGACCATAGAGAACGCCGTCCATAATACAGACCGGGGCTAGAAAGTTCTCTTGATAAAATGCCTCACATGCCTCAGTGAGGTTAACCGGAAGTTCCGTATATTCGTCGCCGTGCTGCCACAGGACGTTATCCGTTAACCCGGTATCGATTCCAAAGATCCGGTGCAACTTCTGGACCATGAATATAGGATCAGCGGTAAAGTGATCATTCTTCTGGTTATCGGCAACGATTCGACTACCGATCTCGGCGGGTGAAAACATTTTTATCCTCGGGGTGCTAGCAGGCCTGGTCCAGATGAGGAGATCCAAATCCAGGCCGGTGGCTAGCATGAGGCAGCGGTGGCGATCCGTTGGTCTGCGCTCGAATTCAAGTCTACTTCAAAACGCCACGAAAACGCAAGGTAAACCGCTTCCACCACCCCAACTTCACAGGTGCCGGAGCCTTCCCGCGATGCACCACGATGGGGTAAATGCCGTGGTTTATCTCTTCCTGCCGCTCGTCGTAGTCGTACCGGATCTGGCGCCTTGCGGTTTCGTCTTCGGATGGTTCGTACATGGCTATTCGGCCAGTTTCTTCCAATGCGCGATAACGTTCGGATGAGCGCCAGCGTTTTCTGCCAATTTCTTAGTGGCTTCTTCCTTGAGCCATTGCCTCGTCTCGCCCGACTCCAGCATCTCTGAAAGTTTCGCCTTCAGATCGTACTGTGGATAGAGCGCATCTTCGGCTTTGAGGATCATCCACGGTCCTTTGATTGACCGCGTGCGCCGGAGGATGTCCATGTCCGCGCAGGACGACTGAAACCCGGTGACGCCCAACTGGTGCGCGACGTAGTAGAACGCAGCAGTTGCAGCCATGCTCATCGCGTATACGCAGGTTCCGTAGTCGTGTTGGCGTTTCGTGACCGACTCCACATACTCGGCGAGTTGCTTCATGGTGTAGGGCCACGGAACGGAGGCGTCTCGCATTGCCGTCTCGCCCGTAGCGGACTCCAGCATAACCGCGTTCGTCTTGCGCTCCAGTTCTTCGGCTTCCCGTTTTTGGCGCTCGATGTACTCCGGCGATTCCCGGTAGGCTTTCGACGCCGCTTCCATGTCAGCGGACCAGCGTTCAACTACCACCTCTGCCGTATCCCCCTTGCGAGCGAACGCAGGCGTGTCGTTGAACGTGAATGTGATCTCCACGTCTTGATCGCCATATGTTGCCAGCAACTCCAGAGCCTTGTGCGCGGCGGTGGTAATTGTCTCGCCGGGCAAGATATTTTCGTCTACTGGTACCTGTGTCATTTACGTCTCCTCAAATCCATCAATCGCCTCTCTCAACGTCTCCCAAAACGGCACCCGAAAATCCACCGCGTATCCTCTCGGAACCGGCCGCACAGGCACCACCACGTTGCTTAAAATCAACTTATCCCGCACCTGGTTTCTGATCCACACGCTGTTTGGCGGGGCGAAGGATTCTAATGCGTTTATGCGGTCGGTGTCACTCCGCATGCTTCACGTAATGCAGATGCTCGTGCGGGTCAACCGTCACGGTGGCCTTATACTCGCCCTTGCATGTGACGCTCTTCAGGCTCGTTTCGCCCTCGCGCTGGATTACTTCCCAATGAGCACAGTCGCCGCATTTCTTGCACTTCAATACTTTCATGGCTTTCTCCTTTATAAAGTTGCAAACATATCCTGAATCTCATCCACGGTCTCCCGGAACTCAGGTTTACGGCGCAGACTGTGTACGCCGCCACCATTTAGAACCAACCCACGAGAGATCATGTCCAACTCAGCGGCCACGTTGGCGCCCGGCTGGTCTTTGGATCGGCCCATCAGGACGATAGTGTCGCAGAGTGCGACCACAGACGGGATGTCGTGGCTAACGATCAATATCGTTTCGGTTTCGGAGCGATGCGCCAACCGCGTAATCAGTTCGCATGTCTTGTCCTTCGAAGCCGGGTCCAGCCCGGCGGTAGGTTCGTCGAAGACAAGAAAATCGCCGCTGGCTAAAATCTGCTGAGCGATTGCCACACGCTGGCGTTGGCCACCAGATAGTTGCGCCGGGTAAAGGTGGGCTTTGTCGAGTAGCCCGAAATCGCTGAGCATGTCGACAGAGCGCTGCAGTGCCTCTTTGCGGCCAGGCTTATCTTTTGCCTGCATTGCGGCCACAAGTAAATTGTCGATCACTTCCTTGTTCCGGTAAACGATGTAGTTCTGACTCACTACACCAACGTTTCCAGCGCGTACTGGAGACTGCTCGCGCCCGATAAGAACAGACCCGGAAGTCGGCCGCTGTAGCCCGGCAATAATGCTGATAAGTGAAGTTTTACCTACGCCACTGGGACCTAGAATTCCGACAATTTGGCCGGTAATGCGTCCCGGAATCACGAGATCATTGATCTGTAGGTTTACATTGCGCAGTACAACGTTATCGCCGTAGGATAGGCAGACTTTCTCTACGGACAGCAGGGTATCGGTACGGGTGGCTATCAATGGCCGCCTCCACATCCGTGGCCGCCGCAACTATGACTTGAGCAACTATGGGTACTGCAACTGTGAGAAGAGTCGCTATGGGAACTATCGCAATGATGTCCAGGGGCGGAGCCTTCAATGACCCCACCACAAGAGTCTACGTAAGCGGCCTGTGTCCTTTGCGCGGCCGAAAGTTCTTCCTTCGAACCTTTTTTTAAGTGAGGATCGTGATGGACCAGTTTTCCGAACAGGTAATGACAGTCTCGGGAGTATTTGGCGGTGTCCAGAATGTGCTGATGCCAAAATTGATCAAGATCGTCCCTCCCGTCGGTTAGCCATGGAACTACTGGAAAATCTGGCTTCTTGCGGAGGATCGCTAGAAATTTCAGGTATTCGCCCCGGGCGGCATCGGCCCTCTCGGGTGTCCATCCGTGTCTGCTTACCATTGCGTCCCTTACGCTTGTGAGGTCGATGCTCCGGGTAGATTTCTCCTGCGATGCAATGGCGACAATCACGATAAAAACCGCAGCCAGGACTATGAATAAAGCTATCATTTCCTCACCCCCAAATCCGCCCACGGACATATCAAATTTCGCACCTTCCCGAATATCCAGTCCTGAGCAAATCCGATCGCCAGCACAACAAACATGATGGCGAAGACCGCATCCAGGTTCAGATGCTTCGCTTCTGTTAGCATCAGAGTGCCGACGCCGCCCTCAAACCGGAAGTATCCCTCCACCATCGGGAGCAATACCCAAGTCATTGCTGCCGATCCGCGAAATATGTCGAGCACCTGATCGAACTGGCCGAGCACCACAACCTCCCACGCCACGCGCCACTCCGACATTCCGAGCGTTCTTGAGTGATCAAATAACTCAGTCGGGATATTCTCGATCATTCGCACGAGAGACAGGACCATAAATACGCCAGTCCCGAATACCAGGAGCGCGACCTTCACCCAGTGCGGATTATGCAGGAGGCTCAGAAAAACCAGCGGAAGCCCCACCATCCCGTTGAACCTGCCTGATGATACGAGTGTCGCCAGCGGTCGGAATAGTGGCAGCACGGTGGCGTAAGCGATCAACAGGGATGCGATGAAAGTCAAAATTACGGCCTCGAGATTAAGTTCCAAGCTCGTCCATATCTGAACGCCCAATCCGTCTTCATTCCAGAGTCCAGGGAGTGCCCGCACAACTTCAAACGGGGAAGGCAGGTAACTGGCACCGGCGGAGACCCACACGACCAGAAACAGTCCGATCCATGTAGCGAGCAGGATTGTAAACCCGGTATTATGCAGGCTTCCGTTCGGCGTTATCCAGTGAGACAGGTATCGCTCGCGGTCGTGGATCGGACCGTGGCCGTGCTCAGCATCCCGGCGTTTTTCGTATTCGGCGATCAAGAAGCCCATCATTTGCGTTTTGCTTTCCACCAGAAAAACACAACCGCTATAGCCGCCAAGGATGCGGCAATCCCAAACACATGAAAAAGAATCCAGAACGCGACTACGCGAACGAATGAGAACGCGAGATAGCATAACCAGATTCCCAGCAGGATCAGCACGACGTTAGCCATGGTGATCCCGCGGGAGAATAAGGTGTCCCGGTTCACTTTCGCCTCGGCGACGAGTAACTGCTGGACGGCCGAGACGGCGGACTGTAACTGCTTGCAGGTCTGGACGGCGGACTATAACTGCTAGCCGGTCGGCTCGGTGGAGTGTATGGTTTCGAAGCCGATGCGGCAGATCCAGCGGGAGCGCGTTGTGATGGAGGAATATAGGCTTTCGATGCTGAATTCACCGAACTGGCAGGCTGGACCGGACGCACCGTTCTCACGGACTGGCTGTAGGAATTCACGTGGCCGCCATGCAGGATGTAGACGTGGTTCGCTTGATAGTAATGATCGTATCCATATCCGCCGTAATAGTGCGGAACCAGCACGCCATTCAGGTACCATCCTCCGAGACCGATTGCGGTCCGGCATGCCATGGCGTCAAAGTATGACTGGTCGCAGGGGTCTCCGTTCCATCCAGATTGAACCGGCTGAACGTAGGCAGGACCGCAGGCGGCCAATACCAGAGCAAATAAAGAAAGAATTGCTTTACGCATTCGGAGCCTCCTGAGATGAGGCGACAAGGATAGAAGCTGCGGCGCCAGCATCCCCGTCGTAAAAGTTAGAAGGAGCAGACTGCCCTTCGAACTGAATTTGTACGCCGGTTCCTTTTGGAAGCACGGCTTCGATGTTGGCCCAAAGGACCTTGGCCGGATTGATTATGATCGGGCCGTTGATTGCGAGTGGCTTTTCCATATTATTCTCCTAAAACTACCTGAACTCTGCGATTCTTAGCGCGGCCAGCCACGGAATTGGGATCGTTGCCAGGCAACGGCTCTTCAGAACCATGAGCATAGCTTCGTATCGTATTCCGGACGCCCTTTTGCTTCAGATATGCGGCCACGCTATCGCCACGGCGTTGACTCAAATCCATATTGGCTTCGGCGCTTCCCGTGTTGTCTGTGTGAGAATGCAACGCAACGATGTAGTTTGTCAGACTGATATCGGCGGCAAGTTGCTCCAAGTCAGCGTAGGACGATGAGAGTGGTTGGGCACTGCCCACGGCAAACTGAATACTGTAGTTACGCTTCCCGGCAATCGATTTCATCGGAGCCGTAGACGCCTTGATGATGTCTTCTGCCGGCGCGGTCATCGTCCCCTTAAGTGCAGCCAAATATGACGTGTCCACAATACCTTCGGCCGTTGGGAAACTCGGCACCAGTCGCGGATACTGCTGGACTACGATCTTGCCGAATGTCGTGTACGTTGCGGCGAACAGCGAAGGTCCACCGTTGAGTCCGAACGCTTGGAGGTTATCGGCAAGGTTGGCGACCGCGCTTCCTCCGAGGTGTACCCGGATTCCCTGAGCATCGGGTTCGGTCACCCCTTTGAAGTACTTGACCCAGTAGTCCGCGTTTTCCTCGTTGTATATTTTAGCGGAGATTTCGCCAGCCTTTTGCAGCGCGGCGGAATTGGAGCGGATCTGGTCGGCACCTTCGAATGCGGACGCGAGTAAATTCTGAACTTCACCGCGGTGGGACTTCATCCACCGGTCAATGCCGAGAATAACGCACGGCATCTGGAATACGTATTGAGCCGTCGATGCAATCGGCACTACACCGCCCCGCTTCTTCGCCACGGTAACGTCGCCAGGTGTCCACGTGACCACAGCGTCAGCGCATTTATGCACCTTTGCTCCGCCCAGTTTGCCTTTTACGGGAATATCCACGCAGGCATTCCCGGTAGCAAAGTCGCCTGCGGCCTTAGTGTAGGAATCGGAATTGATCCAGTTGAGAGCGCTCGGATCGTAGGAGGTGTCGTCCGGGTTGTTTGGGATGCCGTTTTGGCCAAGCCATTTCAGCGCTATATTCCAGTCGCCGTCGCGCAATACCCCGATCACCAGGCCACCGCGGGATTTCTGCGGGTCTGCCTTCCAATCGGCAGGCCCCATGAAAACATCCTCACCCCGGGAGTAGCCCATGACGCCAACCACCTTCAGCCCGCAATCCGGACAAACCTTCTGGAGTTTCGGGTTAATTGCGGCAAGTTCAGCCGCTGCTCCATCGCCCATGATGGTGATGAGCTTGACGCCCGGCGCATTTGGATCAGATTGAAGTTTTTGGGCTGTGTCCAGTAAGTCGTTGTTCATCTGGCCGGTGTCGTCTTGCCGCCTTGTGCTGACCATCAGTCCATGTGAGGCCGTGATAGAACCCTTGGTGGTCTGCGGACCCCCGATAGAGTACAGCAATCCAATGTTCCCGTTCCATGCCCATGTTTCCATTTCCACGGGCGTGGAATTGACGCAGTTACTGGTGTTTCCGTCCATGCAAACCTGCATGGGAGTGGCGGTTGGCAGTGGCTTCGCTGCCACCGTTCCACCGGATAAAACCGTAGCGCTCAATTCTTCCGCCTTGATCGGAATTACCGTCTTCATGGCGCTAGGCCGCGGGATCACTCCAACGTAAACGAGATGCTTCAATTCCAGCAAGCCGCCCACGATCAGGGCCAGCCCAATTACCAATTTCGGTGCCGTTTTAATTTTTGACATAGTTTTCCTCATCTCCTCAAAATTCTAGTTAAAAAGTGACTACTACAGCAGGTCGGAGTAGTCCGTGGATGTCGACGTAGTCGCCCGTGGGGCCGGAATTGCCGCCGGAATCTGACGAAGAATTTCTTCTTTCGTTGTCTTCCCTACCAGAACTTTTGAATTGTTGTTTTCGAATCTGGATAGTGCAGCCTGAAGAGCCGCACTGTCGGCCAAATTGGCGTTACTCAGAACATCCTTCGTGATGTCCAAGGCATTGTCGAACTCGCCGAGCGTCTGATCGTACATCGCGTCCAGAACGTTTCCGGCTTCGTCGTACAGATCCTTCTCGGGAAGCCCGCTGAGGATGCCTTTGATAGCCCCGCTGATACTGCCGGTCGCCTTCGACAACTTCAACTGCTTCTGGCGGAATACGATGTCAGATTCCTTGTCGGCTATCTCGTCAGCGCAGATCTCCTGGTACCGAACCACAACGGTCTGCATCTTGGTCAGATTTTCAATCCCGCCGGCGTATTGCTTGGCCAGTATCTGGCAGCGCTGCATGTCTTTACTGTTGGAGACCTGCGCCCGCTGATCGCCGACCTTCATAGCCTCTTTGAATAGCGCCTCATGCCGTTCCAGTTCCATCTGATTCCCGGCGGCGTCCCGCTTCATGCCGATCAACTGACCGCGCAGAGTACCAACGGCTTCGATGAACTTCTCCTGCTTGGCCTTCAGACGCTCCACGTAGGACTTGCGGATACCGATCGGATCAAGTTCGATCCAGAAACTCATCAGCCAGCGGACAATGCCGCGGTAGACGTACCAGAGCCGTTTCTTCGGGTCCATGAGCGCAGCCAGAACAAACGCCAGCGCACACCCCACGATAACGAGGTGCATCGTGTTGTCGGCCGCGTTGACAAGATATTCGCCGACCGATCCACCCATCAAGTAAATAACGACCGCGAGCCCGAGCCCGAGTGCTCCCCACGTCGTAGCGTTAACCTTGCCTTCCGGGCCTGAAAAATATCCGTGTGTTGCCGTTTCCATTACTGAACCCCTTTCAATCTGTTCATAGCTTCCTGAATTTCGTTTCGAACGGTAGCGACCGCGCTGTCGAAACCTGCCTGCGCTGTCGCGATCTTCGTTCGTATAGACGCGATATCCGCGTTCAGCGAATCCCGCTGTTGCGTTAGTGCTTGGATATCACGGTTCTTCGCATCGATATCAGCCGTCATCTGCTCCACTTGCTGGTGTTGCCCGTCGAGAGCCGTCTTGAATTGACCACACTGCACCTCGATTGCGTTCAGACGGTCATTGTACGCAGCCCTGATTTGAGTGGCGTCGATACCAGCGGTTGCCTTCAGAACGCTGGCTGCCGCGGTAACCCGCGTGCCGATGTCCGCGATGGCAGTTAAAGAGTTCAGGGTTGCTTCGAACTTCTCTACTGGCGATCCGGGTGATTGAAGTTTGGAGCGGAGTTTGGCGAGAAATCCGTCCATCGGCCCGCAAGCCGGTGGAATCGACGGAACATATGCAGGCGATGCAGTCGTTGTTGCTGGCGCTGCGGATGCTGTCGGAGTCGGCTTCATCTCTTCAGGCTCGAATACTAGATCCTGAATTTGGGCGAGCCAGCTCATTTGCGGGTGCTCTTCTTCTTGACTTCGGCGACCTTCTTTTCGGCGGCCGATAGTGTGTCCATGCAAGCGTTATGGACCACGTTGCAGAGGGTTTCGCCGGTGTCTAGCGCCAATTGCTTAAGGCGCTTGTGAACGTCATCTTTTACGTTGATGTTTGGCATACAAAGCGAGTATACAGATACCCACATACGATGTCAACATTTTTGTGGAATTGTTATTTTAGCTTCCTGTAGTGACTCCGATACCCCCGCTTCTCCACATCAACCACCTCCCCACCCAAAACCCCCTGACACGCACATACGCAAGGGTTATTCCTCAACCCCTTACGCAGCATCTCATTCTTCCTGAGCCACGACACGGACTCGGCGTTGATCCGATACACCTCTGTGCATTTGCACGTTGCGGCGTAGTCGGTGCGCGGGATGGGGCCTTCGACGTCTACAGTGAACGGTAGATTGTCTTTTAGGTTGTGTAAGATGCGCTGGCCGGAGAATGTGTTGCCGGGGTGGCGGCGGTGGAGGGTGAAGGTCATGCGAAGACTATGTCGCACTCTTCGATGTAACACTCGATGAATGCTTGCGCAAGGGGCGCAACGATTCCATCGCCGTAACCCCGCAGTCGTCCCACACGCTGGGGAGTCCCATAAGCCAACGGGAATGAGCAGGATTCAATTGGCCGATACCGTCCTTCTTCGCCTTCTCTTTCGGATCTGCATGGAATCCACACGGCATCTTCCCAGAACCCGTTAACAGGTCCACGTCGATATTCTTCGCCGCTTCCCCCAAACCCTGCAACGTATATCGACGCCGATCCCCGCCGTGATCCGATCCTCGGTTCTTGCTCATATTTGGAGCATCCGGATTTGCGTTCGGCGTTGGCCATGCTGCCAGCCACACTTGCCGACCCAAAAGCGCGTTTACTTCCACTGCTCCCTCGCTGGCTCCGTCTTTGTGATCCCGTTTCGTGGGTGTTGCCCATCCCGTTAGACTCGCTACAGCCGTTAACGTGTCCGCTGTTCCCCTGGATACTATCATCCCGCTCGATTCCGAATCTTCCGCTCTCGGTGTCGGCCAACTGGCAAGAAGTGCCTGACTCTCCAGATCCCCGCCGCCTGATTCCATCCGGCCGAGTTCCTTCTTCCTTGCTCCAGATTCCGCCCCCCCCGTTTGCGTCCGGGGCGTCGCCCACGAAGAAAGTACGGTTTCGGATGTGGGGCGCGCCGACGCCCGGAGCGCATAAATCCGCCGCCCCGATGGTGTACGCCGAGCCTTCCATGTCATCGAAAACAATGTCGAGCCAAGCGAGTGCGTCCGGAGACGAAACCTGTTCGCCAAAGACCACCCCAGGCTTTCGCTCGCGGATGAGTCTAAACCAAGCTGGCCAAAGGTGTCGTCTATCCTCGGTTCCTTCACCCTTTCCAGCAACGCTGAACGGTTGGCACGGGCATGAACCAGTCCAAGCCTGCGCTTCGTCTGGCCATCCGGCGCACCGGAGTGCGTAGCTCCAGATTCCAATGCCGGCGAAGAAGTGGCACTGGTCGAATCCGTCAAGGTCTCCTGGTTGAACATCGGTAATTGATCGCTCATCTACTTCACCTTTTGCTATGGCGTTTACTTTTATCAGTTCGCGTAGCCATGCAGCTTTCTTCCTGTCGAGCTCGTTGTAGTAGACCACTACCCAATCGCCTGCTTCAATTTCTCCAGCGTGGCCGAGATATCGGGTTCTCCCCACTCAACGGGCCGTTCTACTGCAAACGAAAAACTGCGCTGCAAGCGACTTTTTCCCCACGTTTTTGCTTTCCCCAAAAATGAATCCGTTTTTCTGTGGCATGGCTCGCATAACGTCTGGCCATTTGACACTTCGAGCCTAAATTCTGGATCTGCAGAAAACGGTATGAGGTGGTGAGCGTGAAGCGTCCATCCCACTTGACCGCATTTTTGACATGTGTAACTGTCTCTTTCAAAAACGGCTATCCGCCACGCCTTATATTCGGGAGAGGCCCTTAATTTCTTGTTGGCTGGGGTGATTCCGCCTTTCCAGTTCGGGTTAGACGCCCCTAATCTTGAGGATCTGTAGCACCTTGAGCATATTCCAGAAGTACCGTTCCACGAACGAGGCGTATTGCACAGTAAGCAAGGCTTTATCGGCTGCTTTCCCTCCCTTCGGCATATTTGACAGAGCGGATCACAGCCCTTGGTTATTTTTCTTCGCACATTACACTTAGGGCAATTTCCAGTATAAGTTTTTGCGTCTAGATTGCTCGACCGACTTGGTTTCGGTGCCTTATCTGGTTTCGGTCGCGTAACGCGTTTTTTATGGATTGGGTTGGGTCTGCCCTTCATCAATACAGAGCGGTAGGACGACAGGCATGAACGGGAACAGCATTTAGCTCGGGACGCTACGGACCTACGGACCTTATAATCACGTTCACACTGTTGGCATTTAACAACTACATCTCCGCCCCTCCAGTTCGGGTTGGAGTCATTCCGCATTTGATCCCTGTATCCAACAGCCTCGCACGCCTTAGAACAGTATTTAGTGCGCGGCGCGTGAGACTTCTTCACCGACCATTCCTTTGAGCAGACGGGACACGTTAGGTGAACACGGTCCTTTGTGCGAATGCAATCCCGACAGAAAGCAGGTATTCTGTTTCGACGATTTTCGGCAGTTCTGATCGCCCCGCACCGTTGGCATTTAACGTCTACGCAGTATTTCCGAGTAGTTGACGGTCCGATTACGAGAGTTGGCACAACTCCTCCCGCAAATCCGCAATCCCCTGTTCGGGGTCTGACACGATTAAGTAGATTCCGCCCATCGATTTCACTTTTCCGCCAAAGGCTTCTTGCGATAGCCGGATGTGATCATTGTGCGATTTTACTTCTAACTCAACCCGAACGGCAACCTTTTTTCGCGCGCCAGTGGACGTGAACATATCGATCGTAGCCATTCCGCTCAAGTCACCCTGCCCGTTAATGCCAGCCGAAACATGACGCATCTTGCCGTTTCTGCCGACAGCCTTCGCGTCGATACGGTTATTACGCCACACCCACACGTTCGGTATTGCCCGCGGTATCTTCAGCAGGAGCTCGGCCGTAATTTGGTTCGCGGTGGGTGGTTTGTCAGGCATCCTTACCGTCCAGATAATCCTTGATAGCAAACATGATCTGCCGCAAATCGTTATCATAAAGCAGCCCGATAACGGTTACGTGATGCTCTGGATTGGCGGCCGGGAATGTGCGCTGGTCAGCCGATAACCGCATGTGTTCCGGCGTCAGGTTTAATGATTCCAGCGTAAGTGTGCTCAGTTCTGGGGTGTGCGGCGTGAGCCAGGCTTTCTTCAGCACTTCAACCCTTCCTCCGCCAACTTCAGCACAGCGCTATTCCCGAAGTCTTCACCCGACGGGCGCGACTCTGCCTGTATCTTCCGCAACACCAACCGCACCCGAGCCAGTTCCACCTCGAGCGCGTAAGAATACTCATACGGCTGCATGTCGCGGTGGTGGATTGTATTGTAGATGAAGGCCCGCTCCAATACCAGATCGTCGATGGTTCTTGGTTTCGGATGCGCCACCTGTGGGCCATACTCCCCCTCCGGATCAATCCCGTTAAAACGAAAAAACGATTCTTCCAGCCCCATGCCGGCGGCTTGTTCGTGGGCTTCGCGGTTGGTCATATTAAACGCACCTCAGTGTCGGTAACCTCAAGATCCGTTATCTCCTCAGTCTCGAATTCCACCACGTTTCCTTTGCTGTCGTCCTGGAAGTACTTGTACGGATACATGGCTCGTTTGTTCTGATCGGGCAGTGCCTGGAGTTCGGTGATTAGTTCGCGGACGGTCATATCAATGACTCCTGCAAGTATTCTTTCACCACCACCGGGCCGCCGTACAACTTAATCGCCTCTTCCTTCCATTCCTTTTTCGGCCAGCGGTGAAACTCGATTTCAAAGGCCATGCTCGGGTAGTTTTTCGAAAACGGTGAGCCGTCTTTCTTGGTGGATGTCATGGCGGTCTTCACCAATTCCAGATAGCGTCGGCGCATTCGTTCTTCATACGCTACCATCTTCGCGCTTTTTTCTTTGACCTCAGTCTTGGCCTGCTCGCGTAGTGCAGACAGGTCCGTGAGTTGCCCAGCCTCGACTTCGATGTCGCGACCGGGCCCACGTAGCGGGATTCCGCAGTACGGGCAAATCTCTGGACCGGCACGGAATTGATGAAAACCGGGCAACATGAATTTTCCATCCTTCGATATTGGGCCCTTGAAAAAAGAAGGAACTCCAGTTTCAGGTATCGGGACTGGACGCTTACACATCGACACCGGAGCCGCCTTGTTGCCATCCTTAGGTGGCTTTTGTGGCCCATCGAGAGTCCATATCGGCGGCGTTTCGAAAAATCCATACGGCCAGTGGCGAATGCCATTCCCGGCGTGGTCAAGAATGATAAAATTCTTCTTTCCTGTTGGGTGGAATTTGCACTTGCCATGCTGCGCACAGTCCGGGCAAATACGTCCGCCGCGGCCTATCATCTGGCGCCACAGCGTTAACGAGGCGGTTGGCCTAGCGGCGATTACGCAGGATATGACCGGGTGATCGAACCCAACCCCCGCTATCATGCAGTTCGATATCCCGACCAAAGGCCCACGGTCCAGTCGATCGTATATATCCTCGCGCTCGTCGTCCGGCGTGGAAGCGTCGACGTACTCGAACTGGACGCCCGCAGAGACAAACTGCTCCTGAATATGCTTAGCGTGCTTCTGGTCCACACCGAAGGCCAGAGATTTTCGATATTCTCCGTGGCGCAACCAGTTCTCTACGATGTCGCCGACCAACTTTACTTTGTCGCAAACCTCGGCCAGTTTCTTTTGATTGAAGTCGCCACCAGTCTTTTCAATGCCGCTGACGTCGATCGGATCCTGAGTCCCGATAGGGATGGACGGGGATAAGAATTTCATGTCAATCAGGGCCTGCTCAGTGGGCCCAGTCACCATGGATTCAAATATTCCGCCAGTTGAAACACCGAGTCCCTGCCCGTTCAGGAGGGCGGGCGTGGCATCCATACCAACGATCTTGGCGTTAGGATATTCCTGGAGAACCATACGCCCGGTGGCGCTCATGAACGTGCGGGCCTCGTCTATTATCAGCAGGTCACACTGCGGTTTATGCTTTATCCGGTGCAGGGTGTCAATGCTTGCGACCTGTACTGGATACCACCGCTCGCGCTTATGGCCTCCCATAAGAACGCCGTGCTTGATCCCTAGCTTTGTCAGTCGACGGCTCATGTCGTGGCAGAGGGCGAGGCCCCTGACCGCGAAGATTACGAACTTTTTCTTAGCGACCGCATTCGCAACCATCTGCGCGATAACGGTGCCCTTACCTCCGCCGGTGGGAAGGCAATACAGTACCGAGCGAAAGTGCCTCAGTTGCTGCCGAAGTTCGCTGAAGTCATGGTCTTGGTATGGCCGGAGCGTGAAACTCAATCTTCCTCCCTCCAAACATCAAGAGGGCAATGCCGCCCGGTGGCAGTCGGCTCGTTGTCGCGGATTTGCGGGCAAGCCTTCCAGTTGCATTCTCCGTCCCGACCTGCATGGCAGTGGTCCATTCGCTCCGGCAGGGGTTCTGGTTTCTCCGCTTCCCGCTCATCCCGATGCTTGCCCGGCTGATTATAAACACGCCGCGACCAATCATCCAGTTGAATCAACCCGTGCCCCGAGGTAGACACGGAACGCTCACATTCCCGAAAGCACCACCGATTCAGACGATCTTCATCACCAACAGGTTTTCCGTCAGGACCTTCGTAGGTGCCAGGGTCTTCCGGCGCTGGCCCTGTAGAAGCCAGGGCTTCAATGTCAGACAGGAAGGCGTAATCGTCCTCATCGTCAAAACGAACGCGCGGACGATTTTGGATACCCCACGCCAATCCGCACTGAGCATCGCACGCGAGGATGGTTGGTTTTCCGTAAGCAGTTATTAGTTTGGCGATCATGCGGTCACCTTAATCCGCCCCACTACCCACTTCCGCATATAAGCCCACCGTTCTTCAGGAGTTACTTCCCGGCGACCAGAATCCACATAAATCCAGTCATACTCATCGTTCTCGTAAACGATCTCCCGCGCCAACTGCGGCGCGATGTCAAACGCGGCAGCTACGGACTCCGGCTCCTCCGGGTCGAGTTCCTTCATGTCCATGCCGCGCGCTTTACCCAAAGCACCGAGCGCGCACACTTCGCCGTCTACTTCCTCTAACTCATGAGCGATGAGGCGTTTCTCTGGCATGGCATCTAAGGCTGCGAGTAGATCAGTGAGGAGTTTCTGTCCACGCCGGCCTCGAATAGCGCTTGCTACCTGACCACGCCATTTAATCATGGCCCAGTTGTCGATATCGTCGTTGTAGCCGTGCCGGCTCATGCTACTCCTTTCACATCACAACACGTTAATTCACAGTCCGCCGCCGTATCGGCCGAAAAATCCCGCTCCAGCGTCCTGTCGAATTTAGTCTTCAGCGCAAATCTCCCACGCATCGGAATGTACCCCATCTGCACCAGATCGTTGCCAGTGAGGACGGTATAGGGCCTGCCGGTCCATGAGCAAGCCTGAATTGTGAACGTCACTGACGTTCGGATGCCGTAGTATTTAATGAAGGAATGGCTCACCCGGCGGACAATTCGGAGCATGCCGGTTCCGGATCGCAGGACGTCGCCTTTCTTGATCTTGGAGATCCATGCGTGGTTGGGGTTGAGCATTATGGCCACCTCACAGGCTGCACGGAATATCCCAAATATAACGGATGCTGAGGCGAGCCGTCAGCATTCACTTTCAACGCATGGAGCGGTATCCCCTGAAGCAACCGCACAAGTTCATTGTGCCGCGCCTGTGTGCAATTACCGCCCCAGCCACAGATCACCATGCCGCCGGAGTCCACAGCCCGTTTACAGGCTGCAAGGATAGCGGCATCGTTCTCCAGGCTAGACGGCACATCCTGAGCTTTCATGTACTTTGGATCTGTCGATACAAAGTCGTAGGCATTCACGACCAGTAGACCACCGCATCCCATCCGGTGTGCGCGTTCGATCTGGCGGGTCACCGTGCTGTCTGATTCTTCTTCAGCCGCAACGCTCGGGTTCAAAAGCACTACGCACAACAATGGCATAGAATTATCCCAAATCCTCCACAGCAAACTTCGGTATTTCCGGTCCTCGCTGAAGGTGGCGCCGGAGTCGAGGAAGAGGTTGCTCATAAGCGGCGGTACTCCACGCGCCAGACCCAAGGATTTAAATTCCACGATTCGAGGCCGTTAATAACCGACCACGTTCCACGAAACAGAGCAATTGACTGCCGTGGGCCGAAGCCTTCCGCGAGCGCATCCGCCTCCGTGATGTCCTGTAATCGCTCAGGTCGAGCGCTCACCACCTCCAGCGTGTCGCGAGATGCCCAGCGCGGCAGAAATAGCGGAGAAACCCAGTTGAGCGGCTTGAGAGCGGCTTTCGGTAATTGGTAATCGGCGGGAACGTCTGGAATCTCTAGATCGCGTTCTGCGCCATCGGCAGCGTAGACGATGTGCATTGTTTCGTACGCCCACGAGCCAGTCCATGTTTCGCGAACCCACAGCCGGTCACATGGAACACCATAGGGGCATCGAATTTTCAGAGCGTCAGGGTTGTGCCCAATCTGAACAAACGTATGCCACGCATTATCAACGCCACCAGCGTATTCGTATGACCATGAATCCGGCGCTTCGTTGATCTTATCCAGCCCGCGCGTGCGTCTGGTTTGCGTCTTAACTCCGGCCCGATTCGCGCGCACCATTGGGGCTGAGAATAGAATGCCGCGCTCTTTCATCTAATCTTCCTCCATCGGACAGGTAAAGCCTTCCGCCGCCCACAGTTCGCCGATCCACTTCACTTCAGTAATGATGTAGCCTTCCCACCATTCCGGCGAGTGGATATTCTTCTTTGCAAACGCTACGGCCTCAATTTCGGAACGGGATTTTATGGCGATTTCCTTTGCGTGAATGAATCGCCCCGATTCAACATAGGCCAGTTTCCGCATCGTTATGCGCCAGAGTTGCAGCATTATTCCGCCCCATTTCCAGGCAACTGAGCATTAACGCCCACACGCATCTGATTTGTTTTGTAACCGCGCCGGTCCTTTAGAATAGTTCGAAGAATCGGTAGTCCGTTGATAGTCAAGCCCGTCTGCTGCTCGTACTTAACGACAAGTGCAGTTATCTCGGCCGACAGATTGTCGCGCATTTTGGCGGCAGCGGAAATGCTTTGGATAGGAGGATTTTCCATCAATCCCCGTCCCCATACATATCGGCCACCATGGCCGCAGCCGCCTCTTTAACGAGTTTCTGATGCCGCGGATCCCGGTCCAGCATCAACCGGTCAATAAAATCCCGCACTTCCAGCAGGCACGAGGAATCCCACACCGTAGCGCTCGCCGGCTGAAGCGTGTACCGCCGCCATTGGGAGTACCAGAGGATGCGACCGATAGCGCCGCCACCAGCCGCCGGATGGACCGTGAAGACTTTCGTCTTTCCTGTGTCGTGGGTTTCGATGATTTTGAGGTGGCTAGCCATGAGTCGATCCGCCCTTCCGGAGAGGCGCAGACATAGCCCGAGCTAGCATTTCCTGCCGTTCAGTCTGAACGATGCCCAAGGTGTGCGCCAGCATTATTTCGTAATTCATGGAATTCCCGTATCCAAACCACGAGCCGCCGTCAATCTCTTCGATGCCGTCGCTGGCCAAGTAGGAGGTGTTTACGATAGCGACGATATCGCGCAATTTGTGTTTCTTGCGCAGTTCGCCAAGATCATCGAAAAACGCCTGGAGGGAAGCGTTAACTTCGGCAGCAGTCGCGTGCGGCTCGGACATCTCTCGGTATAGTTTTGGATTATTCATTTGCTTTCATACCTTTCAACCATCAACGGACTCGGTATCTCCAACTGCTTGTCGCGCAGGATGTCGCCGATGCGAACCAGGTCTTGGTGGATCTCGTGAAGGGCGGCGCAGATCCAGAATGCGGATCCCGCTGCCAGCGTACACCAAAAAAATTCAATCATCCTCATCCTCCGGCTCTCCGCTCTTCTCCGCCTTCAACATCTCAATAGCCCGAGACTTCTGGGCCACCGTCAACTCATCCGGAAAGTTCACCTGAAACCGGAGTTGCAGCCAACCTTTGCGCTGGGCGGCGGTGTCATAATTTAAGTCCGCAAAGAGGATTGCGATAAATTCCTCCTGAGTCATTTTGCTCATTCGTACCCCCACGATCGGGCGATGTCGCAGAACTTTTTATAGCCGGGATGCCCCGGCTGGCCTGAGAGTTCGGATATCGGAGTTCCGATTGGCCTTGGCGGTCCACCTCCGCAGCCCTCGCACGTAATCCGATGGGTCATGAATAACTCGCTGTCCCAGACGTACAGATCGCCTTCCGGCAACGGCCATGCGATGCCGCACTCAAACTTGGCGTCTTTGTTCAGTTCGTTGTCGTCGATGCGGCGGTGGATCATTCTACCGCCTCCCACTCACAACCATCTTCCCCAACGACCAGCTTCTTGCGACACAGAACCGCATTCAGGAAACAGGACTCATCACCAATTCTGGTCCGGTCCGAACCGTGCCGACCGCATGCGCCACAGACCCATTCAGTTCCTTCAGGTGCAATATAGTTATCCACGCCCCCACCCCCTCCCGATCCACCGATACCCCAACCGATTCAAAATCCGCCCCACGTGATCCTTGTCGTACTCCACCCCGAAACGCATGCTGAGTTCCGCAACCATCGACTCCGTCGTCTGGCCTTCCATATCTAAGCTTTCGATAAACTCCCGGATAGCCTCAATCCCCACAAATCTCGGCCGCCCGGTAGCTTTGCGCTGCTCGAGTGCCTTCGCGCCGCCACGCTTCCAGGCCCGGTGCCACTTCATAGCCGTCGTTCGGCTTACGTTATACAGCCGCGTTATATCAGCCTGCGTGCTGCCCACCGCAAAGCACCGAGCCGCCTGCATACGGATGTGTTCCATTTTGGTGCGTTCGATACGGTTGTGGATTTTAGGCATGATGAAGGCTCGCAATCCCCAGCAGGACCGCCATAACCCAGCCACCAAACGCAGCCAACTTCCACGTTCGCAGACGACTCTCTCGGCTCAAGGCAACCTGAATCAGGAACCAGCAGACCTGTTCCCTATGGGTGGTCTCGTCCTTCTGGCGTTCGATGTCGATGTGCAGGAGTTCGCACATTTCGCAGTCCTGTTTGATGCCTACGGATTGCGTAAATTCGCGGTCTGAGGTGCGGGTGGATTTCACAGATAATCCCCCAGCACGCCACCAGCCTCAGGCCGCACATACTTCTTTAGATAATCCCCAAACTTCCAATCCGGGAAGCAATCCGAAACCTTCAGCCAGTGCCGATATCGTTTCTGTCCCCGGGTCAGTACGGGCGGCGCCGGACTCTCCCGGAGCATGGCCGCTTTGCCTTCCTCGGTGACCCGGCAGTTGAAGTCCTGAAACACCGCAGTCGTTGCGACTTGGCGCATGTAGCCGAGAGCGATCAGTTCCTGGCAAATGGGTATGTCTTCCCCGCCAGCCGCGAAGTGGTCCCGGTATTGTTGGCCCCGGCCATATTCGTCTACACCCAGCGCGTGCTGGAGGATTTCTAACTGCTGATGGGTCACGCCTTCGCCTCATTCACCGCCGCAACCTCGCCATCCTCCATGTAGATGCCGACCTTACCGGTCGAATCCACGGCTTCGAGCCACACCTGATAGTCTTTCTCTGCGGCCATGTCGCTGATGATCTTCAGGCCGTCCTCGTCCAGCAACGATCCATCCTGAATCCGGATCACCCGCAACTTCGGATTCCCAGCCATAGCGATAGCGGCGGATACCCTCAACTTCTCAGCCGAGCTCGCCTGATCGAACGGGATCCCGTTATACGTGACGTGATCGCTTCCGAATCCAAGTCCAGACACCGGCATAGTGGCCGCCTTGATAGCGTCCTCTTTTTGCTTGTCGCGCACCTCCATGGCGTCGGTGAGGGACTTCGCCACGGCTTCGGACTGTTGGGCCTGCTCGAGCAGGGCTTCCCGGCGTTTGCGTTCAGCCACGGCAACGTTGCGGATCTTCGCAGCGTCGAGTTTGGTTCGGAGGTCGGAGATGGATACCGGTTCGGGCAGTAGCGGGGCAGATAATAGCTTAGCTTCCAGAGCATTCGCAGCCGATTCGCTGGCCGCCGCCGATTCATCAGCAGCCTTAGCGTCTCGCTGGAGACGTGCCTTGATATCCTCGATTTGTTTTTGCAGATCAGTAATGCGCTCGCCCGCTTCACTGGTCGCGTTTAAGAATGCATCCCGGACGGCAACCGCCCTGGCTCGTAAATCTGCAACGTCCTTAACCGCCTTTTCCCGGTTCGCCTGCCGCCGCTGAATATCTGCATTGACAGTTCCGGCGCGCTCAATTCCATCCAAAAAGGCGGACTCGTCTTCTGGTTCCACCGGAGTGCTATCCGGCACCCTTATGGCTTCTGCCTGCGTTCGAAATTGCTTCGTCTGCCGGTTGATCTCCGTGCGGTATTCGTAGTCGTTCTGGTTCGCTGCGTTCAGCGCGTCGATGTCGATCGGCAGATTTACCAGTTTGCGGAGCGTATCAAACTGATCCCGAGGCTTCTGACGTGAGAATGCGAGAGGATCGAACGTCAGCGCCCCGAGGAGATCGTCCAGCATCTTCTGTGGAGACTTGTAGGTGGCACCGTCTGCGCTCGTGACGCTGATGGTCGTTCCGGACGGTGTGAACCGGCGCTCGACTACCACGGTGCCGAGGTTCAGTTTGATCTTGGCCTTATCGCAGCCTTCGCGGACTGGCTTACCGGGGATTGACTTCTCGCCGCCAAGGGCGTACATAATTGAATCAAGGACTGAACTCTTGCCGCTCGCGTTCCTGCCCGTGATCTGAACCACGTCACCTTTCGGGGTGATCTCTACCACCTTCAGGCGTTTGATGTTTTCGGCCGATAATGAAACTATGCGCATGGCGATTCCGGTTCCTTCCAGTGCTTGCAGATGCCAGTGACTTCGATGGTGATAAGCCCCAACTGCTTCTCGAACAAAGCGCACACCTGCATCCAACTACGGTCTAAGTGTGGATCGTCGATTTCCTTGTGGTTGGCACAAGTCTTGCAACTCTCGCTCTTGTTCCGGTAGTTCATCTCTTCACGGAGAACGCGGGCGGTCTCGGGTTTTACGAGCTTATCCGGAACACTGGCGGAGACGTTATTAAGCGGACTCATATTTACACTCCTCATACCACTCACTCAAATCCGCATACGGCTCATCCGGCTCCGGCAGCACCGAATACTTAATGCTCCAGTTGCTCAGTATCTTCTCCAGCCTGGACAATTGCCCGGCGGAGACATAGACTCCGAGCTCGACTACTTTCTTGGGTTCGATGATTACGCGGGTGCGGGGTTTGGTTTTTTGGGACATGGTTATTTTTTCACCGGCAGGCCAAGTCGACCCAACTCTGCGTTAATTTCATCCATTGATTTTTTGCCGAAGTTTTTCATTTGAAATAAAGTGGCGCATGGAGCCGCAAGTAGCTCCTGAATAGTGTCAATGCCAGCGTTCTTCAGACAGTTGTATGCCCGTACACCTAATTCCAACTCCTCCACCATTACAGGCATTGCCCTCTCGCCCTCAATCTGGCGTTGCTCTTTCCCAGGGCCAAGAACGCCGGAATGCTTACTTTCCATATGGCGTGCGAGATCTTCAAAGGTACGGTTACAGCACAAGCAAACACCAGCCGCGGCACGCGCTTCCATGCGCTTCTTCTCGGCGGCGATTTGATTGCGCTCTTTTTCAGCTACCAACTTCGCGTGATTGGCCTCATTAAGTTTGGCCTGAAGAGCCTGCTGTGCTGCAGTAGTTGACTCCCGTAAGCGATCCAGTTCGGTCTTTCCGGTATAGGACATAGTATGTCCCTCTGGGCAGTGAAACGACCCATGGTCCACTTGCTTGCGGCGCTGAAAGTCCTTGCTCACGGCGAACATCATATGGCAAGCACAGCACTCTTCAATCACAAACTCGACGGTAAACGACAACGCTGGCATAATCTCCTCAAATTTACCCACCTCTTCCCGGCGCACGGAGGTGGAACGTGGGAGGAGGATCTTGCGCTTCAGATACGCAATCCCTGCCGTACCTCTTTCGAGGGTCTTGCTCTGGCGGCTTGTTTCATGAGGCGCACATCATACCTCCAACGATTACCTTTTCATCGGGGAGCCGTCAGTCATCCCGATCACCGCCAGAATTCTCCCCCAGCCGGTAAGCCGGGGCCACTCACGAGCGCAGGCTAAGTGAGTGGAAACATTTAAACGTTCTCGCAGAACGATGCCTCGCTCAGGATCTTAACGGCTATGGCATTGTACTCGCTGGACACCTGAAGGGCGATCTTAGCCAATGAATCCATCTTGGCTTCCGTCCCGCTGGTATACTGCTTTTCTGCCGCCTGAGCGCAGGCAGCCGCCATCAACCGAGCTTCCTTGGCGCTGCATTTAACGACTACCGAATCTTTGTCTTTTGTGACTTTCATTTCATCCCCTAAAAATTTAATCTGGCGGTCCCGAATCTAACGGGCTATCGATTTGTGGCCTTGTAACGTCTCCCCGCATTTCTGCGTTTCGTGGGGCATCTCATCCCCTGCGTCACCACCGATGGAATGGGCCACCATTCCCGCGTGTCTCCCCGCTCATTGTAAGAGCGGATTACTCCGTTTGAGCATCCACGCCGCCGCCAGAACTGGAGCACCCGGGAACCACCACCCCATCGTGAGACAGAGCCACCCCTTGCGGGATGCCGGGTGCATAAAACCTAAACCTTCCCCACAATCTCCTTCTCGCCAGAGTTCCAGCCCTCTTCCCAGTCAATCTCGACCTTGGGTGATGGCACCTGAACCGCGAACTCCTTCACGTCATCCCAGTTCATGTTGTTCCCGGCCCAGTCGAAGATCTCGACATCAGAGAGTCCACCTTCGTGTATAAATCCTATGGTGTCTTCTTTATCGCTAGCGTAGTGCTCATCCCGGCTGTCAACAATCGCCTGCACCGGAACGTCCCAGAGCGACTTGTCTTCCATTTCCACGCGGAACAATGCCGTAGTTGGCGTTCTGGGATAGCCGAGGTCTTTTTGTGTGTAAATTTGTGGCATAAATTCGAGCCCCTTTGGTCGTCTCCCCCGAGATTCTCCGCCGGGGCTTCCCTTTACCCTTTCAGGCTTACAACATCGCCGGATTTCTGTATATGACCTGCGCGTCGAGGGGAAGCGCAATTATCAGCCGGCGAAACTAAAATACATCCTCGGAAGTAACCGCCATCGGCGCCGCAGCCATCTCCTCAAACATCGCAACGGCCTTCGGATCATCAAACTTCAGTCCACCCATCAGAACGTCATGCTTCTGTCGGATTGCCTCGAATGCTGGTTCCCCGATCCGCGCCTTCTGTTTGTTGAAGTCGGCGTTCATTGCCTGGCGGTCGGGCCATTTACCGGCGGCGGGTGCGGGAGTGGCCTGCTGAACCTCGTTCTGCGCCGCACCCGGGTCTTTCGCGGCTTCCGCTGGTTTATCTGCTTTCTTCGCGTTCTTCAGCTTGTCGCTCAGCGCTTCCGTTTTTGCGGCTGTGGCTGTGGCGGCGGGGGAGGCTGGCTCCTGCTCGGGCTGGTCATCATCCGCCTCAGGATAGAACTCAGACGCCATCGCGGAAGCGCTCATTGGCGTCTCTTCTTCCGTCGGCGCTGCCTCGATCATGCGCGCGGGAGCAGGTAGAATAATTCCGGTTGCCTGCCGGAACTTCCAGGCCTGCTCAATCAGGTTCTTGCGCAGGTCATCAATATCGCTCGCGCGGAACTCGATGGCAACGTTCTGCTGAATAGCGGCTTGGCCGTTATGGTTGGTCTTGTGCGACCGGACCATCATCTTGAGAGGAATGCCAGCGATCCGCCCGCCGGTCAATTCCTTAATGCGTTCGATTGAACTGAAAATCTGAGAGATGCTGCGGAAGCTGGACGTGTGGAAGAACGCCGTGCCGCCCACGCGCATTAGCATACTCCCCATCAACTGGAACTTGATGTCGGCGCCTGGTTTGCAAGGTGCTGGCTGCGGGCCACGCGGACCGGCTGTTTCTTTCGCGTACGGGCAGTTGCAGGTCCAGCAGCCGCCAACAACTGGGAAATGCTTCTTGCCGGTTTTGGCGGCCTCCTCGGCCAATGCTTTCTCTTCCGGGGTGGAAGCCATTGACAGAACCCGCAATGCGTTCTCGCCGTCGCCGGAGCACTTCAGTTCGGATGCACTCCACATTTGGTAGCCACCAGTGAAGGGCTCATCATCGAGAAAGATGATGTCAATCTCGGTCGGAGGGCCAGAGCGGTCCTTCCTGAACGAGTACGCCTCGATAGCATCGAAGTCAGGAACGTAGATCTCGGCCCCGTCTTCGCCCATGATCGGTTTTGTGAATTGAAAGAAGGCCACCTTGCGCGGATACGTGCAAACGTCGGAATCCTTCCATGCCTGGCGGAAGGCTTTCTCGGCCTTGGCCCGGGACTCGCCGGGTAGTGTATCTTTCGTGGGGAACTTCGCCACCGTCTCCCATTTCATTTTCTTGTCGGAGCCGTACTTGCCGACTCGGATATTCCACGCGCCGTCAGTGTCCACGAACACATCGGCAGCTTTCCCGCGGGGATAGCCGATGCCTACCTTGAGGGCTTTGGACTCGCGGATCACCTTACGCCCGTCGGACGTGTGGGTGATTCCGATCATTGTGTTGGGGCGTGGGGTTGTGCCTAATAGTGGTTGGGTGCTCATTTATTTAACTTCCTTTTCAATCTTTTCCATAACCTGCGTGAGCCACGAGAATCCAACCGGCGAACCGAGCCACTGGATTACGGTAGCGGCAATCTTGATCTCTTCGCCAGAACACGGATTCCCATCAACGCGGCTTCCGTTCGAATGGAGCAACCACTGGAGAGTTCCTGGCTGATTGTTCGGAGGATTATTCTGGCGATCCCACTCTTCTGCAAATATTCGCTCGCGGGGATTGTCAGCCTTGCGGTACGGGGCGATTCCTTCGTGCTTGGTCACTTCAGCCCCGCAATCCGTCGAGCCATGTCCACCGGAACCCCACGCTTACCGTTTACGAGCTCCGACAACCGAGCCTTAACGATCCCGCAATTACTGCACAGCCGGGTAGCAGCACCCGTACCGTTCAGTTTCAGGTACACGTGCAGATTAGACAGCATCGCCGCTTCGTCTTCTTCACATTTCAGTCGGGAAGCGACCAGACGCTTGGCGCTCTTGCGGAGTTGCTATTCGGAGAGCGAGGAGGCTTTTAGTAAATCTGCCATGAAAGGATAGTGTAGCCCGAGAGTGTTCTGGTTGCAAGGATTATTTTACAGATCCTCGTAACTTTCCTCATCCGTCTCCGGCACCTCGCCGGGTTTTTTCTCTTTTTTCGGCAATACCGATGAAAGTAATAAAGGTCTCGACGGCATCCCAACATTAATGAACTGCCCAGACGGCGGCACGAGCTCAGCACCAGCCACTCCAGCCTCAATAGCAGCCCTGCGCAACGCATCGTACTGCGCAGCCATCCGCTTACCATCAACGCGCTCAGCACCCTTGCGGATGCGGTAAATGATGTTCTTCCACTTGCCTTCGATGTTGACCTTGACGGCGGTCGTCTTGTCGAGCGCGTTTTTGAACTTTCGCTGCGTCTCGTTAACGAGGTCGGTGGCCTCTTCCAGCAATGCCGATCGATCCCGGTATTCCTGAATCAGCAGATCAAGGTCGCGGCGTTCAGGGACTCCGTGCTCTGTCTGGATGCCTTCCATTACGGCGGCACCCTGGCATTGCTTGGCATACGGACATCGTTGGCACTTGGGAGATTCCGGTTCTTCCCGCGGCGGGATCTTTGATTCGTCTTTCAGTGTGCCCCAGAACTTCGGGGCGTAAGATTCAATCGCATTGCAGATCGCGTCGTCCCGCTCCACTTCGAACGTGACAATCTTCGGTTGCCGCGGGAGCGTTGGTATTGGTTCGCCGGCGATGATTGCGGCCATTTCGATGACCACCAACGGCATAAGGTCTTCGCGCATGCCGACCGCGAAGGCCGCCCAATCTAATTTGAACGCTGCCATCCCCGACTGTGCCTGCAGAATGTAGTCCGGGATAATTCCGAACTCATGAACCTTCGCCATCATCTCGCGCCCGATGCCTTTGCATTCCAAGACGCCGTTGGTTTTGCGCGGATGGTCGGCGTGAGGAAATATCTCGCCGTCGTCGTGGTACTGCAGGCAGTCGACGGTCGGGTGTTTCTTGAGTCCGAACTGTTTTACTGTGTTGCCGGTGCGGTCCTGATAGGCACGGACTATGTACTTTTCCAATATTTGGCCTAAAATCATCGGCTCTGTGGAATGGTCCGGGCCGTCGGTGGGATAGCCAGAAAGGCGAAGCCAGAGCCTGCGCTCACAGCCGTACTCAACCGGAATCTGGTTTGACAAAAGGGATCCGATGTCGCTGCCGCCGATCCCGTGCTGGCGACTGGCCATGAAGTCTGATTGCTCTTGGGGGTTTCTCATGCAACCACCAACGGAGCGCAGACGCCCAAAATCTGTCCAACGCAATCCAGATCCATCCTGTCCTTTTCGTCGCGTACTCGCCCCTCCATGTCAATCCAGAACTGCGTGGAGCACTTTTCGGATAGATCCCGGACCACCGTGGCCACATTATCAAGGCCGATTCCTCCCGCGAACCCACAATAGAAGTCCGGAACTGGCAGGGGCCATGACTCCCGTCGTTTACCTTCTCCGCCCGATTCATCAAATAGCGGGACTATGTTGACTCCCTGTATGCGGGCGGCTTCCAGAAAATCCTGAGATCGCGGATACTGAATGATGAACTGGGTATTCGGAAATTGGTCAATCGACCTCGTTGTAAACCCTTCGGTCGCAGTCGTTCCGTTGATCTGCATCCGGGCTGGATACAAAGTAGGAAATTTCCGAAAGTCCGCAGTCCCCGCGAATATCTCACGCGCCCATAAACCGCAGACATGGACCGAGATCCGCGTTCGGCCGTCAATCTTGTCATTGAGACGCCGACACCAGTCACGTGAAGGATATCGTGGTGAGCCTTCCCTTGAACTCGATACCAGGATACCGAACTCCACGAACGGGAATTCAAGGCTCAGGCTGAACAGTTCTTCAATCGACGTATTGTCGTCTGCGCCAGTTATTGTTACTCTGTCAAGACTCATAAGTTAAACCTCCCCAACTCTGCCCGAACGGCGTCCAAAGTATTTCTCATCTAAAATCGTCCTCACACATTCCAACGTCAGCGAGAGTCTGCGGCCCTCGATCTAAACTGCAGCCCTGTTCCGGGTCGCAGTCGCCACACGCATCACAACGGGGAGCGCATCCCGATTCGATCCAGATCTTGCGACCGCAACACTCGCATGCTCCGTTATTTCCGTTTTCTTCGGCCCATCTACTCAACACCACGGCCCTCCATTCCATCCCAAAGCCTGAAGCGATTTCCGAATTTTGTCCTGACAGAGAGAAACAATCTCCGGCGTCAAATCATGATGGCCGCGCGCGCTATTGCACCAGCAATGAGCCCACCGAATATTTCCGAGAATAAATCTACCTCCCTTGACTTGCGGAATTACGTGATCGCGTGACTTTCGAAGATGCTGCGGACCTTTCTTGCGGCCCAATGGAAGAGTGCAGATCCAGCAGACTTTTTCAGCGGAACCTTCTGTCTTCTTCGCGTGCTCCTGGCTAAACGGGGATTCGTTCAAGGGGCGGATGACTAGATTGGAGATGTAGACTTCCATTTTAACGAGGCTCCCTCCAAAACATCTCCTCCAGAATAAACTTCGTAGCCGCCCATCCGATCCGCTGACCGTTATAACGAGAGTTCCGGCGGGTGAACCCACGGAAGGCGTTCTCCTGCGCTTCATGGAACGATATGGCGCTGTTGAACAGAAAGCGTTTGGAGCAGGTTGGGTATTTTTCTTGGGGGAGGGTCATTTGGATTCCGCCACCATCCGATGCATCCCATCCAAGACGGCAAGAAACGATTTTATTGACTCAGTAATTTCAGCCGATTTGGCTGGTTCCATTTCCGCCGAATGTTTCTTGATCATGGCGTTTACCCTATCCAACTTGGACTTAGCTTTCGTTATCAACCTGTCCATTCGAATTCGGCGGTCTTTCAGTTGCTCGAATTTACTGAGCATCAAGCGCACCGGCTTTCCGCTGCAATGCCTGCAACTTCGATTTTACGGTGCGCACCGGAACGGTGTTCGAGCGGTCTAAGGTTCCGCTTCACAAATGGGTCTACGCCATGTATCTTGTTGTCACGGCACGCAAGGGTATCAGTTCGATGCAACTGGCGAAGGAGATCGGAGTCACGCAGAAAACTGCATGGTTCATTCTGGGCCGGTTGCGTGAGGCGTGCTCCAGCCCTGACAACATCGACAAACTTCGCGGCATCATCGAAATTGATGAGACGTTTGTAGGCGGCAAGGAAAAGAACAAGCACGAATCGAAGAAACTGAAGGCCGGACGCGGCGCGGTCGGCAAGGTCGCCGTGCTCGGAATGCGGGAGCGTGGCGGTCGAACGCGGGCGCAAGTCGTGGAGCAACGGTCGCTGGACTTTATCCACGGCGAGATTCACGCCAACGTGGAAGTGGGTAGCCAGCTTTACACCGATGACCACATGGTGTTTAACGATCTGGACGGCCTTTTCTATTCGCACGAGAGCGTCAACCACAGCGCCGGGGAGTATGCGCGGGGTCTGGCTAACACCAACTCGATTGAATCGGTCTGGGCGGTTCTGAAGCGTGGCATTCATGGCGTTTACCATCAGGTGTCTCCGAAGCATCTGCACCGATACGTTGACGAATTCACGTTCCGGCTGAACGAGGGCGATGTGAAGCGCCACACCATGAGGCGGCTGGAGTCGTTCATCGACGCCATTGTCGGGAAGCGCCTCACATATGAGCAGTTGATTGCGAAGGTGATCGCGTGAAGCCGTATTACCAGCATGGCGATATCACGATCTACCACGGAGACTGTCGTGAGGTTCTCCCAACACTGCCGCCGGCGGATTTGATATTCACGTCGCCGCCGTACAATCTTGGAGTCACCACGGGCGGTGGGTTTGCCTCTAAATTCGTTCGCAATCACGGTCATTACTCCGATGACGCGAGGATGGGGAAGGCGCGCGGCGGGTGCGGTAAATGGTCTGGTGGGGCACTCGCGGACGGTTACGGCGTCTGCACCGACGCTATGCCATGGCCGGAGTATGAAGCGTGGCAACGCGACATACTTACGCTCTGCTACTCGCAATTGACAGAGGAAGGCGCGATTTACTATAACCACAAACCACGCGCGCAGAGTTGCGAAGTGTGGCTCCCTACGTCCTTGAATCCAGGGTTGCCACTTAGGCAGATTGTCATCTGGCAACGGGCCGGTGGAATAAACTTCGCGCCCACGCACTACGTTCCCACCCACGAGTGGATTATGATTCTGGCAAAACCTGCCTTCAGGCTCCGCGATAAGGGCGCAAGCGGAGTCGGGGATGTTTGGTACGTACCGCAAGAATCCGGCACAGAGCACCCGGCTCCGTTTCCAATCGGACTGCCGCTGCGTGCCATGGAAACGACAAAGCCAGGTCTGGTAGTAGATCCGTTTTCTGGCAGTGGTACAACTCTCCGAGCGGCCAAGGAAACAGGGCGTCCCGCCATTGGAATCGAAATCGAGGAACGCTACTGTGAGATTGCAGCAAAGAGACTTTCTCAAGAGGTTTTGAGTTTTATATGACAACCACCCCAAAAGAGTTAGACCTGATCTCCGATGTAGTCCTGAACTACAAGCCGAAGGACAAACAGAAGGCATCGAAGCGCCGCGAAAAAAAGAGGGCCAAACGTGCTGCAAAGAAAGGCTAACTGTACTCATGTATATAATTCCCATTGTTAGGTAATCCGGCATACTGCCGGGAGAGGACGAACTTGAAAAGCGAACGTGATTTACAGATGGAAGCGGTTCAGACGAAAGTGCTAGCCATTCTGCCTGGGCTGAATATTCTCGACACGATTACGGTCCTGATGTCGCTGGCGTCGAACACGAGTGCCAACATACTGAAGATGTCGCGCGAAGACTTTCTGGAGATGTGCGCGGAGTTTTATGACAAGCGGCACATGGAGATTTCGGAACTCAGGCGGTCGATTCAGTGACCCGCTCCGCACACGCAGCCTTATGGGGAGGAAAGAGATGAGTAAATTATTCACAGAGTTTCTAACACGACACGAGTGGCTTGTGGGGCCGATGCTGGCCGGATTATTTCTGTTCCTGTTCGGTCTTCTAGCTATGCTGACGATTGATGTTTATGCAAAACTGTTGACCGCCCGACGCGAGTGGGTTGACTGGAAAGAAGCCCGCAAAAGGATCGCCAATGCCCAGTGAACCCATCAGCGACGCGCGGCTGGAGGAGTTGATAGCCAACAAGCGGGAGTACGTTAGGAAGTATTGCGCAGTCGCGGCGGCTCGTGTTGCAGGCGAAGACAATCTGAACGCGCTCTTGGAGCTTCAGGCCATACGTAAGCAGAAAGCGGAACTGCTGGCGGCGCTGAAAGATGAGATTTCGGATTTTGCGCGTCTTGCTGGAACCTGCCAAAAAACTGTGTGTTTCGGAACCTGCATCTGCTTTACGTGCCGCCGAGCGAGATCCATAGAAGCCATCCGCCGCGCCGAGGGCAAGGAGAAAACAAGTGAGTGAAAATACTGACGTGGAAATAATGGATGGGCTGGCCCGAGAGAATGCCGCCCTCCGCGCTGCGCTGCAAGCAGCACAGGGAAAGGTGGCAACCGTCACGAAGTGGGCGAACTGCGGCGGAAATCCGTTTGTACTCGACGGGGCGCATCAAATCTGCCAGTCGGACCCGATGGACCCACATCGAATCTATGGTTGCGCCCACGGAGACCGGGAAAACGGATTCGCCTGCGAGTTGCACTCGTTCAGGGAAATGATCGATAAAGCACAGGCCGAGCTAGCCGCCGAACGCGAGCGACTGGAAGTTGCGGAGCGGGAAAGAGACGAAGCTCGGAATCAGGCACAAGCGGAAGCATGGCGTGCAGATGCGGCAGAGTCCAAAGCAGCGGAATCGGATCGGCGCAAACCCTACATTTCCGTTATTGAGGCCAAGTTGATTGCCGCATACCTCCTTATTTCCAAGTTATGGGAGAACATGGATGCTCTGGTTAAGTTGACGATGTTCAACGATGACGACATGGCAATCATCGACGGTGTCGCCATGAAGCAGGCCCCTCCAGTTGAGCGGCAAACGGAGTGGGAGTGGAGCGTATTTGAAGGCGGATTTGCGGTTCTCGTCACAAGTCGCGAGTCGGATTGCGATTCATATATCAAGAATCTCCCTATGCGGGAATTATCAAAGCGATGGCGCATCCCAGCGGGACAGTGGACAGACTCCCCAGTAGACAAGGAGACGAAGTGAGCGAAGAATTTAAGCCGTGCCCGAACGTGCGCATCTACAAGCCCAATCAAACGAACATAGCCAGACTTGCCACGCCGCCACCTGATCCGCCTAAATTAGCCAAAACAGGTTGGGTTTCGCAGATGCGCCGGCGAGTGCGGAAAGATCGACCAGTCAAGAAGGATCGTTAACTGCGGGGGGATTCGGTTGCCCCGCGTAGTCCCGAATTCCCTTAGCGATGGATTCGAGATCATCCGCCCGCTTAAGAAGTTCCGATTTCGTCGAATGGTCCAGCGACTTTTCCACGTCCAGATTGGAGATCGAGCGCAAGAGCGTTTCGATTGGGGAGATTGCGCCGGTCATGACGCGAATGCTCGTTTATGGTAATCGTCATCGAACGGAACATTGGCCCCACGATCAGCCAGACAAACGTGCCCGGTAACGTGAAGTCCTTCGCCCGGTCTGGTGAATTCTTCGAGTGGGATCAGGAGCCAGCAAAAACCGCAAAAATTTGGAATTTTCATTCTGTCACTACCTTTGGATCAGCCAGTTCAAAAAGCGCATCGCCCAACAGCCCGAAATGCTCGTGCCCGTCTTTATTCACAGACATTCCCCAGCGCGGGATCATTGAATAGGCAGCATCCAACGAGTAACGGAATCCCTTATCAGTCAGCTCCGTGACGTTGGCGAATTCATCGGGCGCGCCATGATACGAAACCGTTGAACGCAACCGCATTCCCGGTTTGACTTCGGACATTTTCACTCTGCCACCTTGGGATCAGCCGAAACCTTCACCTCGGTTGGAACCGGCGGAATACCTGGAGCCTCTTGCGCGACCTGGCCGCTGGCGTAACTCACAACTCCCGGCTGAGATCCAACGTTGACGAACTGCTGGAGTTTCGCGCCATTCGGTGTAATAAACAGGTTATAGTGGCCCTTGATCCACATCGCAGCCATAGCTCCGACCGTAACGTAATGCTTCCACGGTGCGGGGAGCACGTCAAGCGCGGCGGGTGGCATCTCTGCCCATACAGCGCACAAGACGCACACCAGGCTGTAGAGATTGTTCAGGATCTGCGTTGTGGTTTTCATTCTTCATCCTTCGATTTCGGCTTGCTGAATGCCCACGATGCAAACTGAGTCGCCAGATTCGAGACTCCCATCAACAGGGGCATCAGGCCGTAGCTGGTGCGCTCCTCAACGTGTCCGAGAGCGATGGCAATCGCCAGGCCTACCAGAATTGTCAGCAGGAGAAAGCCGAAGCACATGCGGGTGGCGTCTTGGCTGAGAGACTTCATAATGTGATTATTCTACCGTAAAAGCACGAAAGCCGGAAACCCCGTTAAGGATTCCCGGCTCAAGTGAATCAGAAAAGCCGAATCGGTGGCATCAGATGCAGACCCCAGAGAAATTCCGCTTGCGAATCGCTAAATCCAGACTCTTTCGCATGGTCAATAAATCTCGCGTGCGGAGTGATATTAGATTCTTTGCCGAAGTCGCGAACCTGGGCCATTAACTCCTTCAGACGTTCCGGTGTGAATGGATCTCCGTGAATTACCGGGCTATCCATTGGGCACCGAAGTGTCAATCACTTCCGTGAAGTCAACGTAGTAACTCTTGCCGAGTTCCAATTGCTTCCATGCTTCAGGGTTCAGCACACCGATACTGATGGTGCCGTTTGGGGTCCAGCGGAAGAACTTCTTGTTTTCTTCGCTGCCATCAGAAACCGCAACCAGTTTCAGTGTTCGGAGTTCTTCGGATTCAGGGTCGCGGGTATTGCTTTTGCGGGTTTCGTAACTTTCAACTACAAACTTCGCTCGTACCATTTTCACTACCTCAAGGTTCGGTCATCGGATCACTTCATCCCGAAGCCGCCTGAATCCCATCATAACGTAAAAACGGGCCTACGGTTTCCCGCAGACCCGATATTAAATGGGGTGACTGCCACTCTAACCACGTTGACTCGCCTATTTCCCGGCGCACCCTGTCACAGATTGCCTTCGCCCCGCGTCGTGTGCGGCTATATCGCCGCCAAACTTGTTCAGGATGCCGCTACATGATGTGATCGCGATAGCCTGGATGTGGATAGTGCGCTGTCGGAGATGGGGCCAACGGTGACAGTCGGTCTACCAGTGGCTTACAGTCCACATTGCATGAGTTGCATTCCCATCCCGTATCAAGGTTTCCGGTTTCACAAACTGGGCACCGATCCGCGTAGAGAATGTCACGTACCTGAAAATCTGCTAGGCCGCGTGGATTATCCATTACAGCTTTCCTCCCCAATGAAACGCCAGTCCAGCCGGGTACGAGACACCCGCCGATCCGCCGCCATTCGCCAGCGCAGAATACGACACCCCACCGAACACATCCAGATACCAGCCTTTGCCCAGAGGACGCGCACAGAATGGCGTGCCGCTTGCGGAGGCCCCAACACTGCCGCCGACCAAAGCAGCGCCACCAGTGACCGCGGTGAAGCAATCCCACGTACCCAGGGACGGCCCGAGGTTGAACGAATTGATGTAGATCGCCACCCCCGTTTCCGCCTGCTTTTGGACTCCGATCGCGTGCGTCTTCTTGTCGAAGGTCACCGCCGTGATTCGCAGGAGGTTGTAGTTGTAGATGCCGTGCGTCTTATCGGCGAGCTTGGCAACGAACGCCAGCCCCTGAGATTGCGGTTGCGACTGCTGCGAGTATTGAAGTCCACCGCCGATAGCCAGATCAGGGAATGCGGGCTGTGCGGCCAGTGGCAGGGCGAGAAATGCGGCGAGAAGTGCGAGTTTCATGGTTTCCTCTCTAAAAGAATATCATTTTCAGCCGATGAGTTGATTATGAAATTCGCTCTATGGTTGTACTGGAACCTGTTCAAGCACTGGCTGGAGGGGCTGCGGTATCCGAAGGGGATGCGTTGAGAATCCTTAAAGACAACACGCCTTCCCTCCGCATTCCTATAGGGTTTGCAGTTGTTTTCCCTTTTCTTCCCTTTCGACAATCAGACTCTTAACGAAGTTCGACGAGCTTAGTAATCGAGGATGCGGATGGACCAAGACGTAGGCGTGAATAGCGGATCGACTACCGCTCCGTTGCTTGGGTTTCGCTGACTCTCTTCGTTATCGGCGCTTATTTCCGTAGTCTTTGAACAGGGGTTGTTTTTTCGGGGACACATAGGCTTTACCTGTGGAGCCAAACCGCTCCCATACTGGGAGAATCGAAGGGCAGAGCACGGCTAAGGTATGTGGATGGGAATTCGGTTTGTGGTGGACGCCACATACTGAGCCAATATCATTGTATCAAAAAAAGAAACCGTCTGTTGTTCCGATGGTCCAGATCGGCAGACGGCTTCAGTGGCTCGTACCCTTGCGAATTTCAGAATATCATACTTTCAGCGGATCACAACCGCCATCCCGATAGCGAACAGCCCGAGCGCCACGATGACCATCAGGGCAGTCGAGTCAGGATTGCGGCGGTAGCGGGTCATTGGATGTCACTGTGCCATTCTTCTGCATCGCTTGGCCGAGTGCCTCAAGAATCGCACCGAGCGCCACGAAGCGCCGATCAATATCGTTGAGCAGAGCGGCCCGCTGTGAATTCAGGAGCACCGCGGCCTTTTGCAGAGCGTAGTCGATGACCTGCTTTTCGGTTTCGCCGATCTGGGTAATGCCGTCCTTTTCAGCTTGAACGAGCGATGCAATATCGGCGTGCAACTCATCCAGTATTGGCTTCTCGATTCCCGGTATCGCCGCCACCAACTTGTCGGAGATCGCTGTCAGTTTGTCGCCAAGTCCGCCTACGAGATCGGGCATTTACGGTCTCCTGAACTCAAATACAGCAGCAGCCACACACCAGCAGGCGAGACGGCACAGCATGATTGCGGTTTTCATTTCTTTTGACCTTTAATTGATTCCAATTGCAGCAAAGGCTAGCGTTTCGTAAGCTGCAATGTACGTAGCTCCCAGTGGAGTTGGATGTAGTCCATCCTGAAAATACGTAGTGTTGGCAGCGCACCCATTGCAATACATGGGAGATGTGCCGGAAGACCCAAAAACCGTATAGCCGCCAGCGCCAGCCCCGGCAATGATAAGGCCGTTCAATGTCGCATCATAGGCGTCCGACCCAGTTGCGTTGGGGACTAATCCAACCAACACCGTAAATCCCGTTGCCTTAGCCGCAGACACCCATGCCTGAATTTGCGTGTAGGCTGATGATGCCAAGCCACCAGACTCAGCATTGGACCCACACATGATGCTGGCTACATTTTTGGAGCTTGAGGCGTTATACAGCGGAGCCACCGTGGAAGAATAACGGGCCGTCAACTCACTACATTTCTTCCCCGCCGTTCCGGTATTAGTGTAATTCATGTAACTGGTGATGGCCGTCGCACCAAGCCCACTGGCAATATTCCCATCCAACGCGTCGGCGGGGTATGTCAAAACAAGAGTCATAGTACCCGATCCAGACGTTATTGAATCTCCCTCAGCGGCGTAGGTTATGGGGGGAGGAGGCGCTGTGCTGCTTACAAATGGCGCTACATGTACAGCAGCCCCCGCTGACGATAGCGGGTTGGACCAATGCTGAGTAGCCCCCATATCAGCATATCCCTGAAATCCAGATACACCCTGCTGTTTTGAAGGGACGGAATAGCCACGTATTTCATGCCCACCGCCGACCGCGTTATTTAAGGAAAACACCCCTCCAGATGAATTATTAAAGGGTTCAGCGGAGCCGATCCTGTCGAGAGTGTTGGTATACGGACCCGCCGCATTGACTCCAGAAACGTCATCAATGTTATGTCTATTTGACAGAGCAAACCATTTAAGATAATAATTTCCATCCAACAACGGCTGCGCTGGCATGGCATTCGTGGCTGCTATCCCCCACGCACTTCCGGCAGCAGCGCTGCATTTTTCCATGATGTTGTTGCGGATATAGGCTGGTATTGGGAAAGAAATGAATGTCAACATGCAACTTCCCCCTATCGAGTACATCGTATTATTACGCGCGATCGAACTGTACCCACCAAGGCGAATACCTACCGAATTTGAACCAGCCAAATTTGTGACCAAGTTGTTTATAGCGGACCCTGTATTGCCTATGGTTATACCGTTTATGGAAGAAACAGAATCATGGACGTAACTGTCGAGTACCGATGCTCCGCTTATCCCGGTGCCACCTGACTGTCCAGATGATTCCGATTGGGCAATGATGTTATTCGTCGCAATAATTCCATTCGACGTACAGTTTTTAGCTACGGCATTAAATATAGACCCATAACTTCCAGTGAAAGACATGGCGGTGCTCGTACCAAGAGAGGCGCAATCTACCGTTATATTCTCTATTCGCCAACCATCTCCCGTGGAGGTCAATCCCTTTAATCCTGTGTTGGTGCTGAGAGTCAATGTAACCATTCCTCCATCTCCCCGGGTCGTACCATAACCCAGGATGGCATTCATCTGGCCCGGCGTAACCGTCCCAATGAAAGTGTTCGTTGCGGTGCTGGTGTAGCCACTTCCCGCCTTCACGTAGGCTTGATTGCTCGTAACCATATTTATGGCAAGTTGGCCAAATGTGGCGAGTGCCCCGCCTATGTTTATGGTCGCCCCAGTACCCGCCGAAAGACCAGTCGAACGGTCTAAAACAATTGTGGTTACATTCGTGAAAGTCACCACCTGATACCAAGCGCCCGCGATACTTCCGGTTCCACCTGAGAGGTAAACAAGGTTTCCAACGATAGCCGCCGAGAAGTTCGCCGTTGCACTCGTGACTGTAGTGGTGCCAGCAGTTACCGCGTCAGTAGTGGAAATATTTATGGTAGAGCTTTGGCATGACGTGCAAGCCGCAGCGTTCTTGTTATCGAACTGCGACATGTCCGTGCCAGATGCACCAGCAACAAATCCGCCGCTATTGGTGTCAGAGCCGGTAGTGCGGACCTCCCAAACCGTATTGGCGGAAATCGCCGCAAAAGCAGGCGCTGTGCAAAGCAATAATGCCAGAATAATTTTCTTCACGGACACGTCCCCCAAATAAACACGTTCATAGAAGTTACGGTAGTAGCGGTCGCCACACTGGCTCCCCAAACGTCACCGATTGAAACCGAAGTGGTCCAGCCAGACAGGGAACTGTTCAGGCCAAGTTGAGAGGATGATAGGGTAGCAGGAGAGGACCCACTGATTTTATCTGAGCCTGTCGGGATTGCTCCAGCCGCTTTCCAGATGTCCATTGTGGCCGATCCTGACGGTGATCCACTGGAATCTACTCTGGTTATCGTGCAGGCCGAACCAGCGATGGGAAATACTCCGAGACCGCCGGTGGATATTACGGACCCGCCACCATCGATACCGAATGAGGCCAACAATATCTTCCCTGAAAATCCTGTTTGTACCTGAACCTGCGTTCCATCGTAATAAAACTGATACGAACCAATCGCCAGTACATTAGATGCGCTGCTCACCGCACCATTGATGTATATGTTCTTTGCCCCCAAGCCTGCGATATTCAGTGTTGTCGGCGCTCCGTTCGTCTGCGTCTGGATCACCAATGTACCCGTAAGTCCAGTGAGTGAGGCAGGAACCGGGACGCCGGGACAGGTTGGTGCCGTGGCCGATGCACTCGCGTTGCAGATTGTGGAGTTCCCTGAGCCTGAGCCTGGACCGGAGGATGGAGTTCCATACGGCGGTGGCGTAACCAATTGAGCCCACAGGCCAGTGGCAACCAGCGCGCCTGCCAGTATTTTTAAAACCACGAGAAACTCGCCTTATCCCCAGACACCGTGGCATCCAGAAATATGCTCCCGAGAGAGAACGTAGCGGTATTTCCTACAGGCATGCAGGCGTAGCTGGCACCGGGCTGGCCTGCCGTCAAAGGAGGACCAAGGGGTGTTCCTATTTTATTGGCGGCCGAAACCGCTGAACTAAACCCAACCCAAATCGTTCCGGTATTCGTGGAGGCGGCGGTGATCGTACAGCCAACAGCCTTCGTGCCTGGGTTGCTGGAATAAAGCTGAACGGGAGTGCCGGCGGTCGTGATCGTTGTAATTCCCTGGCCGCCAGAAAAGGCTACCGTGGTCAGAAGAATTATTCCGAGGACCAGCCAGAGCGGGATGCCTGGGAAGCGGTGTTTGGTGCGGGTCATGACTGGAATTATACCTTTAGAATCATTGACATACTACAAGTAGTTGTAGAACTTTTTTGATTCTGTTATTATTTTCCTTGGCAAAACGGAAACCACTCAAGCCAGAACACAAAGCCGTTAGGGCGTGGGTGCTGGCAAATCGCGGCGTGATGCAGCGAATTGCGGATCGTCTGATGCCGCCAGTCAAGCATCAGTTTGTTCAGGCCGTGGCGTACGGAAATATGAAGTTCAAATTACGCGCGGATCATCCGGTGCTGCGAGAGCTGCGCGATGCTGGTTGGCCTGGAGTATGAAGCCGGTTCACTGGATGGTTGATGGCGGCGCGCGATGTGGCGCTTTTGTGGGCTGGCAAGACGGCGTTGAGGTCACTCACGCTTTCGATCCTAATCAACTGAAGGTTACGTGTGGTCAGTGTTGCGCTTATCTCGTTAGTGAAACTATGGGAGATGAATTGAATAAATGTCTGACAAAGTGATCCACGAATCCCCCAGCGGCTTACCCCGTCTCCAGTGTCCGACCTGCAACAACTCCTCATGGATTATGCACGAATGTGAACCCGGCAAGGATTCCGTCGTTGACTGCTCCGTGTGCGGATTTCGCGCTGCTATTGGGATTCGAGGGACGGCTAGTGCGGGGCATGTGTTGACGGAGGATGAGGCGGCGGTGATGTTGGGTGGAGATGCGGAAGCCTGATGTTTGTCATAGTTTCCGACCGCAATAGAGTCAGCAAGTACGAAGCGGCAAAGATGAATGCGTTCGTCTCCAGTGCCACCAGCGAAGAGTGCATCCATGTCAGCGTTAACGATTACGAGGATGCCGTTCGAGTGTTCGCACTATCCCACGTAAAGCCAATTTCAATGGATCAAATACGACAACTCCTACGGCCACCGAAGTCTCTGACGCAGCATCTTCACGAGTGGTGGCAATCCCGCAAGGCGGTGAGCGCGTGAAGGCTTTAGGAAATCCAATCATGGTCGTGGGCGACAGCCCCGCCCTGCATGGAGGCTTGAGCCGGGTGACCCGCGACCTCTCCATGCTCCTGGCCACTTTACCGGAATATCGCGTTGCGGTCCTAGCCCGCGGCTGCGGAAACAACCGCAAGTTTCCCTTTTCCATTTACGACTTCCACGAATCCGAAGGCTGGGGCCAGCGCCAGATCGAAGGCGCGTGGAACGATTTCTCCAACGGCGAACCAGGAATCATTCTCACAACCGACGACATGTCCCGGCGCGGATGGTTCGCGAACCCGGCGATGTACGGAAACCTTGCGGAGTTCCTCGGCGAAGGCAGAACGTTTCTCAAGGCCGGATACACGCCAGTGGATTCGTATGGCCCCAACGGCCACTCTCTCGGTGTTGAAATGACCGCCGCCTCGCGTGGCTATGACCGCCTGATGGCAGCGAGTGAGTGGGGATGTCAGGTGCTACGGAATAGCGGAAATTCAAACGCCTCCTGGCTGCCGCACGGAATCAATATGCAGACGTTCGCGCCCGACATGAAAGCGGCGCTGAAACTTGGAGCGGATCCAAACATAATTTGTTGTGGCGCAGTCATGGCGAACCAATCGAGGAAGGATTTCCCGGTTGCGTTTGAAGCGGCCGCGATCCTGAAGAAGCACTATGGGAATCGATTCCGATTCTGGCTGCACACTGACATCCAAATCAGAACTTGGAACGTGTTCGCACTGGCTGCGGACTACGGTCTCGGCGATTGTCTGGAAGTCACGCAGCAATGCACCGACGAGGAACTGGCGCTCCGATATTCGGCTTGTGACTGTACGATGCTGCCGAGTGGTTCCGAAGGATTTGGTTACCCAATAGCAGAGTCGCTGGCCTGTGGAACAGCGTGTGTGGTGACGGATTATGCGGCTGGGCCGGAGCTCGTACCTGAAGAGTGCCGGGTCAAGCCGGTAACGATGCGAGTGGACACGCCTTTCAACGTGCAACGCGCCGTTCTGTCTGGGTACGGATTCGCTAATGCGGCGATCACACAGATAGAGAAGAAGCGATCTGATCGGGAGTATCGGTCGGAGGAATTGCGGGATGGAGTTGCGCATTTGGACTGGACCCGGTTGCGGCACCCCTGGGAAAAGTGGTTTCGGAGTTTAACGCATGCCTAATAATTTCAACACTCACACCATCCGGCATTACGCATCGCAGAAGAAATTCGTTCTCAGTCGCAACAAAGACGGGATGGTGATTTCGGTATGCGTTGGACTAACTGTCGCGTGGGGTGAAGATCCGCGCCAACAGGAGCAGCGGTCCTTTGTAGACATACCGAGCACGAAAGCCTTTATGCGCAAAGTCGCAGACATGGACCAACGCATCATTGAGCAGGTTGAATGGAAATCGCCCGCAGAAACTGACCCTTCTGCGACCGTTACCCCTCCGGACTTCAGCGAAGTGTTTGCGCGGATCGAAGAGGTTGACGGCGAACCCCGGATTAAGGTAGTTCAGTGATGGACTACCTCTTGGCCGGTAGTTGCGGAATCCTGTTTATTCTTTGCGTAATTATGTTTGTACGCTATAACCGTCAGTCTACATTTCTTTCGTACTACCGAGGATACTTTCGGGAGTCACAGAGGCTCGCGGGGAAAGATCCGGATAGCGTCCTAAGGGATAGTTTTCCTTCTACGTGGCGGGTGATGTGAGGAACTGGTTCTGGTGCAAGGTTATGAACCACCACCAACTCAAGAGGAAGGAGTGGCGGTTTTGCCGTTACTGTCACCAATCTTACTGGCTCTCATGAAAACCACCATCACCACAGTCCAGTGCTCCGGCCCCGGCTTCCGTCAACCTGATCCATCGCTAACGGTCTACGGCCTCGACAACCGCAAGAACAAGCGAACGCCATGCCAGGCATATCAACGGTTGCTGAAGCAATTCTCGGATAGCGATGTGATCGTATATTGCCATGATGATTTGGAAATTCACGACCCCGCGTGGCTCTCGCGCCTAACGAATCTATTTGAGAATCCTGACTGTGTGGCGGCGGGGCCAGGCGGAGCCGTTGGACTCGGAACGCAAGATCTCTATAGGAAGCCATTCCGAATTCAAAACATGATCCGCCTTGGATACGCCAGCAACCAAGACGATTGGCAGGTTCATGGCGGTCATTTCACTGGGGATCGACGCGTGGCGGTATTAGAACAATTCTGCATGGCTGTGCGGGTGGACTGGCTCCGCAATCGCGGCGGCTGGCCTGTAGGTCACTGCAATCACCATATGTTGGATGCCTTCATCGCCTGCGAAGCGGCTAGCGATGACAAGGAGATTTGGCAGGCTGGATTTAGTTGCCGTCACTCGGGTGGAGGCTCCAGCGTTTCGCCGATTTATGGTCAGGCAAAATGGCTCCATGATGGGAGTCTTGAGGGCGACCATATTGCGCCCCACAAGTGGATTTTCGAAAACTACAGGGATTGCTTACCGATTTCTCTATGACAACAAATATCTGTCTCTTGGCCAAAGACCGCCCCCGTCTAACAGACCAGGCGCTCCGATCGCTCTACGAAAACACCGATAAGAAATCCTTCACGTTGACCTGCGTTGAAGACGCCAGCACGGATTTTAGAACAACCCGCTTGCTTGAACGCTACGCCGCCGACCACCGCAACATGGCCCTGATTTCGCTCAAGTCATCCAAAGGCATCACCGGCCAAGCGCGGAATCTGGCGGTGTACTGGAGTGAGAAGTATTTCGGGGCTGGGGATTGGCTGGCGTTGTCTGATAATGATGTCTGGTTTTCGCCGGGGTGGCTGGAGAAATTAACCAAATTAGCAACGTTTCTGGAACCTTCAGGTTATCGGTTATTCGGTGGTCAAGTTCATCCCTATCACCAGCCGATCAACAATTCCCTACAAGAGGCCATCGGCACTGATCCTCTGTTCACCGAACACTCCATGCTCGACGGCCCCTCTTGGCTGATGCGCTGGGACACATGGCGCAAGTACGGCCCGCTGGAATGCCATACACCGGGAGTTTGCCAGGGAGAGGATGTGACGTTCTGTCAGCGGTTAACGGCCCCACTGGGGCCATGCCAGCCCACCGAAGAACAGATCCGCGCTGGACAGATCGAAGTCTATGGCGGCGGTCGCATCGGCGTAATAAATCCTCACGTCGTCGCCCACACCGGCATCCGCCAAAGCAACGGCAATCTGGCACCGGGGGCTGAGATTCGGCTGCAACAGGCGATTCCTGGCGTACTATACGAATAGTGCGTATCTGCCTGATCATCCCGCCGAGTTCGTTCCTCATGGACGAGAAGGTATTTATGGCTCTTGGTATTCTCAAGGTTGCCACGTCACTGGAACGTGCAGGCCATATCGTCGATATGCTCGACCTGAGTGGCGTCAAGAATTACGTTGACGTGATCGGGGACTACCTCACCCTTCGACCGGAAACTAAAAAGTTTGGTGTCACGGCTACCAGTCCACAGATGCCTGCTGCGTTGAATATTCTCAAACGTCTAAGTGGACACGGTACCAGGATTCTTGGTGGCCCACACGCAACTCTAACGCACGCTGCGATCAAGAAATCCACACGGGCCGCAGCAGCCATGGAACGATTATTCCAATACGCTGAGGTAATCGTGGCAGGTGATGGAGAGGATGCAATCCACCAAGCGTTGCTAATGGATCGCGGACTTGTGAATGCAGATGATCCGAAGTCCGCGTTATTTCTCACCCATAAAGGATTCGAAGAAAGTGGTTGGCCTGCACGGCATTTGATAGACGTGAGTTCCTATCATTACCAGATTGACGGCGCTCCCGCAGCCTCTATGATCCATCAGTTGGGCTGTCCCATGTCTTGCTCGTTTTGTGCCGGGAGGAACTCTGCCTTTCTTCGCCGTATTCGCTTACGTTCTTCGGAGAACGCAGTGGCGGAAATGGTCCACCTCTACGATACCTACGGATTTACGGCCGCCATGGCGATGGACGACGAGCTTAATATCAACCGTTCCATGGTCGATCTGATGCGTCAACTCAAGGCTGCAGCCGATGAGCGCGGCATCCAATGGAAACTCCGCGGATTCATCAAGGCAGAGCTTTTCACTGATGAACAGGCTGAAGCGATGTACGGTGCCGGGTTCCGCCAAATCCTGATCGGATTCGAGTCTGCCGATGAACGCATTCTCCTCAACATCCAGAAGAACGCCACCGTGGCTGACAACACGCGGGCGGTTAAGATCGCTCACAACGCTGGCCTCAAGGTGAAGGCTTTGATGAGCACCGGACATGCTGGCGAGTCTGAAGACACTATTCGTTGTATTCGGGACTGGCTCGTTGACGTGAAGCCGAGCGACTTCGATTGCACGATCATCACCCCTTACCCGGGTTCACCCTACTACGACGACGCAGTAACGATGCCCGATGGTTCATGGTGCTACACGGCTCCGAAGTCTGGGGACAGACTCTACATGCACGATGTAGACTTTACGACTGAGGCCCAGTTTTATAAAGGCCAACCTGGTTCCTATATAAGCCACGTATGGACAGACCATATTTCGCCGGAACGCCTGGTGGAGATGCGGGACTGGGTTGAAAACGAAGTACGTCTTGAACTTGGCATCCCGTTCTACCATACCGGCCAATCATTCGAGCACTCCATGGGTGCTGGTGGTAGTTTCCTGCCAAAGACTATTCTCAACAGCACCGACGCCACTCAATGACCCTCGCCGCCATCACGGCCTGCCTCTATCCCGACACACAGATGATCCACCTTCTGATGGACTCTGCGGTCAAGCACGGCGTTCCCCTCTCTCCATATGGCATTGGTTGTAACCCGGGCGGTTGGGGCGACATTAAGGTGACAAAACTCCTGCCTGTTCTTGAGGAACTCATGGAGGAAGGCTATACCCACGTTCTCTACACGGACGGCACCGATAGTCTATTCGTGAGGTCATGGGAAGATATCCAGCAAGAGTACATCGCCTTGGGTTCACCAGTCTGCCTGATGAGCGCAGAGAAAGACTGCTACCCGTTCCGTGATCTTGGTGATAAATTCCCAGACGTGGGCCCATGGCGCTATCCATGCGCCGGCCAGTTCATGGGCGAGATTCCATGGATCTGGAACCGATGGAATTTCATGGCGAAGGAATACGCCTCACATCCGGAATGCAACGACCAGGGGTGGATAACGCTGGAGATTCTAGCCGGCAGGATGGAATGTCTGGTTTTGGATTCTGAATGCCGGGTATTTCAGTCGATGAGTGGTGGGGATATTCAAGAGGGTCCGGTTAATGCTGTGACTGGTTCGCGCCCTTGCGTAGTCCATTTCAACGGCGGTTATAGCGATCCGGTTTGTGGCCGGGATGAAAGGATGTTGGCGTGGGTAAAGTAAAGAAGAAGTACGCGACGGGAGCCGGAGTACGTATCAATCTTGGATCCGGCCAACGACGATTCGACGACTTCGTGAACGTTGACATCAACCCCCGCTGGAAACCCGATGTCGTCGCAGATGGCGCAAGCATGCCGATGTTTGCGGATGGCTCAGCAGATCTGATCGTGTCGCATCATAACCTCGAGCACTATGGCTGCGGAGAATCTGGACCTATGGTACGCGAATGCCGAAGGATATTGTCCGATGAAGGCTCTCTGATTGTCTGTGTACCCGACATGCGGGCACTCGCTAAGGGGTGGCTGCAGGGTCGCATCACAGATCAGATCTACCTAACGAACGTGTACGGCGCATTCATGAATCATGAGGCCGACCGCCATAAATGGGGTTTCACCTATGAGTCTCTCAGGGAATTCCTCTTCTCCTGCGACTTCTCCCGCATCAAGCCGTTTGACTGGCGCGAAATCCCGGGAGCCGATATAGCGCGAGACTGGTGGATATTGGCGGTCGAGGCAAGTGCTTAACGTCCCTGTAGTTCCTGAATCTTGATCCGGTTTTCAGCGTTAATAGTGCCTACCCGTGTAAGTGATGCCAGGCAACCAGATTCGTAGTCAGACATCTTCATGCCTGGAGTTGGAACCTTCACGTACACATACTCCGTGAACTGCATTCGATTTATCCACTGATACAGTCCAAATCCCACGAGGGCCGTCACATTCAAAATGAAGAAGCGGTATTTTTTTAGTTGCATGTTCCTGTAGACCCCGCCGTTACGACCGCATACCCCAGCACCCCGGAAGCCTTAAAACAGACGACGTTATTGGCACTAAAGCCAGACACTGGATATTTTACTGTGCCGTCACCCACTACGGTAAATGGGTAGTTCTCTATTCCGAGAGAGTTTTGTACTCCAAATCTGCATTGAGTTGTAACCACGGCTCCAGTGTTCACAAAGCCACAGTCTACGTCACCCACGAACAAAGGGTTGACGCCAGAGGTGAAGCGGATGAAAGAATTTGGTGATGCCCCGGTGGTGAAGTTTTTCTGGAATGTAGCCACTGGCTTAGTGAGTGGCGATGATGCGTCGTCCTGAATTATCCATCCCTTTGATAAATCCAAATTAAGGAAATCCCAATTGGTGAGCGTGGGATGACTGGCCTGTCTGATACGCATGACGTACGGATTATTTGGGGTTGATCGCAGGTCCACGGTCGCCTGATTCGGGCTGTTGTTGAAATCCAGAATACCTGCCGCCATGAATGGGTCGAGGCTTGTTGCGGATGCCGCTATCACAGTGGCGACTACCGCCGTGCCGGAGCACGTTGCCGTTCCGCTCGACAAACTGGCTGTGATTGGCCCAGTCGTAAATACCCCAGATACGGAAATAGATGTGAGAGCTGTGCCGCCAGCGATAGTATTTGAACCAGTCAGGGCCACCGTGGCTGTTCCGACGCCGCCGGGGAATGTCAGTAGACATGTCTGACTGGAAGACCCGGAAAACGTTCCGCCGCTAGTATATGTTCCGCTCGAAATAGTTGACGCTGGATAAAATCCGGTACTGAATATCCCAGGGGCAGACACAGTATTGGACGATCTCTGAGCGCCAATCACCGGAATATTTCCAGTGGATACGCTGGTTTCGTCTCCTGCATAGAAGATCACGTTGCTGTTTGCTGCCGTGAAATCGGCGAGGTTTATATTTCCCTCTCCGTAGGTTTCGATGTGATTGTGTGAACTTGCCTGAGAGCCATAGGTTCCGCCATTTGGATTAGAAATGAAGCGCCATGCCGCATGGGTCGCGTCATCAACGCGTGTTGACAGGAAAAAATTCTCACCAGACGGAGCTAATGTGAATCCATCTACAATGCCGTCCATCTCAGTGGCCACGAATTTATTAGCAATCACGCCGCCGAAACCAGAACTTCCCGCAAGCCCCCCGGAGATCATATAAACTCCATTTGTTGCCCATCTCACAAATAGATTAGACGAATGCATAAATAAAGTATCGAATACTCCAGATTGAATCAGCACCCCATATAGCAACTTATTTGCATTCGCAGCAGCCTGGCAGGCGTTGGTTGGGTCTTCGTCGCAAAAACGTGACCCAATGGAAACATTATCCATGTAGGTATAAACCACCTGAGAGGTGCTCGTAACATCTGGGTACAGGCTCAGTCCCGTCCCAGAGGTCGCCGTGACCCCCGTCTCAAATGCCAGATAAAAATCCTTCAGGTTCACATTGTGCCCGGTTACCGCCATAATCGTTGCGTTGGCAGTTGACTCAAGGAAAACGGTATTGTTATTACTTTCTCCCTTAACGCAGGCGTTGGAAGGGAGCACCAGGGAAGCGACGGAGGAAAAACTCAGTTTGTACCTTCCACCCACAAATAAAGCGCAATTGTGTGCGGATATGGCCGCCGTTATTGCCGCCTGCGCGGCAGCAGTTGAGTTGCTGGTATTCGTCGGGTCGGCGCCGAAGTCTGCAACTGCCTCGTAGAAGGAGTTAAGTTTTGCGGATACAGTGGTGAGTATCGATCCAGCCACCGGCAATCGATATTGGCCTGTGTATAAATTTTGAGCTCCCCATGTGAAAGGAGCAGGAATTCCACCTCCCGATAATCTGATATCAAACGTTCCATCATCGGCATAAAACTGCCAGAGTCCAGTCAGAGAAGATGCGAATGGATTAGTTTTGGCTGATCCGTTGCTGTTAAATATCGCAGCCGGGGCCGTTGATGCCATAGAATACGCTACAGGAGAAGACTGCGTTCCAGCACTGGTAGTGAGTGTTAGAGAGGTTTGGCTCGACACAGACGAAATCGTATAGGTAACGCCGTTGATCGTTATCTGGAGTCCAGCCCATCCGGAATTTGCGTTAAAAAGCGTGCCGCTAACAAAGGTAACTGCCGTGCCTGATGTTGTGACAGTGCCGCTCGGTCCTCCGGTGTAGAAGACCGTCACGGAACACTGGGGGTAGGATTGCATGACCTTCGTTGTTGACGGAACGGAACTCGTATGGATGACCTGACCACCCTGAGTGCAGTAGCCCAGAAGCGCACCGCGGGCGAAACTCAGAGCCGGGAACAGGAACAGAATCATGCAGATATGTTTCACGTGACGCATGGCTCTATAATAAGGCATTTGACTGTGACGAGAAATACAAGTAAAATTAACGACATGAGGCAGAAACTGAATATTGAGGAACCGCCAGAAAATAAACCGGTTGATATGCGAAAGATCGTTGACCGAGTGAAGGAGTGGGCGAATCTTTCGGAGACCGAGCCGGTTGTGGACGAGATGTATGCGGGTTGAGATTCCGATCGTTATCGTGGCTCGAAACGGCTTGCCGTTAACAAAAAAAGCGGTCAACTCAGCCCTGAGGCAGGATGTCCCGGTTGAGGTACTTGTGGTCTCGAATGATTGTTCGGACGGCACCGATCAATGGTTGGCGACAAAACCTATTGCGACGATACACACAGGCGAACAGTGGTCCCTCGCTAAGTGCTGGAACGTGGCGTTGCGGGCATTGTGGAAGGCTGGGCACACGAGAGCGTTGGTACTTAACAACGACGTAGAAATCGCGCCCTGTACCGCCAGGCTTCTTGATGCCATCAACGGGCCGTTCGTGACTTGTGTTTCAGTCGGGGGCGAAGACCAGTTCGTGGTAGATCCCGAACCGAGTCTTGAGTTCCTGATTGCTTCTAAAAGAAACCATCCGGATTATTCGAGCTGGATGATTCGCAAATCTGTTACAGATCGAAACATCTGGTTCAACGAAGAATGTTGGCCAGCTTATCTCGAGGATTGCTTCCACCACAAAGCCTTACACGATGCCGGGATACCTGCTGTTTGCGTATCGCTTCCGTTCCTGCACCATGGCGCGTCGACACTGAAGCAGGCTAATCCTGGTGAGGCTGCACGTATCCGCCGGGGAGCCGAAGCTAACAAACAGATGTTCAAGAAGCGGTACGGGTGTGTGCCGGGAACTAAGGATTACGAGGCATTATTTGCCTAAATGTGAGAACCTGAATCCATGACCGCAATAAACGCCAACGGTTTTTTTAAACTCCCCTCCACTGCTGTTCCTCTGGCGCTGACACCTGTCGCCAACTACGACTGCACGATAGACAGTCTCTGGGTCAGCAACGTAACGGGAGCGCCGATTTCTCTGTCCGTATTTGACGGCGAGGGAAATCCGATCCTCTCAGGATGCGCTATTGTTCAGGGATTGCGAATTCCCGTAGTTTCCGACGATTGCCCGGTATTGGCTAAAGGCGGCTTCTCGATTAGTGCGGCTGTCGATGGCCTGTATTTCGGCGCAGAATGGCGTGCGGTCTAGAGTTCACCTTTGACGGGCAACCGCCTCTTGCTGTCTAAGAAGTCATACATAGCCCGCATCTGGGCTTCGTTCAGTTCTGATAGTGATTTAACGCCGTAATGGGATCTGGCCGCAAGGCTCAGCATCTGATGCCCATTCTTCCCCGCTGGCGAACCAGGCAGATTGAGTTCCTGAGCTCGCGCGTGCAGCATCCGATTCAGTTCAAACTTATCTGGTGGCGGGAGTGGACTCATTGCGCTTATCCGACGGCGGCACACACTTCAGGTGCGCCGGGCCTTTCTTCGTAATCGTTCGCGGACCTGCTTGGCCGCAGTGAATACAGACCGCAGTTAGGTATTCGGGGGCGAGAGGTTTGACGGCTATTTCCATAGATCCCCCAATACCGTTCTCAAGTGCAGGCGCCCCACATCTGCCGGACGCCCAACGCGCTTGCCTGGTTTGAAGTCTGATCCAAGCGGCTTATAGCCGAGCGCCTTATAGTGCTGGTTCAGTTCCGCATCGGTCATCGCATCCACTGCTGCTGGTGTAATTCCGGCCGCCTTCAGGCGCGTTGCCACAGCGAGATCCTTGGCGCTGGCGTTCGATGCGTGAGTGATGGCTACTTCAGGACCGGCTCCGTGGAGTTGCTCGTGGATATGGCCCGGGTAGTTGATGTTGTTGCCAATCGGCTGCATCGGCGCACCGGAGGCTAGTGGCTCAATCGGTGCGGCTATCACCTTAGCCTCCAGGTCTGGCATGTAGGTGGTGGCTGGAGCAGACGTGGCTACGGGCTGCATGGCGGCGGCTGGCTTACCCTGCAACGCTATCCTCTGTTGTGAGAATCCCCTGGCCTGATTGATCGCCGTCTGACGATTCGCGCCGGTCAGATCTTTGAACATCTTTTTGTTGTTCGTCAGCAACGATGCTGCTGCATCCAGATCGTTCGGATCAATGCCGGCAAGTTCTGCCGCCGGTGGCCGCACGATGGGTTCGATAGTGGTCTGGTTTTGGATGCCGCCTGGCTTGCGACCGGTGGGGGTTTCGGTGGCTGGTATCGGTGTAGCATCCGGTGCTGGCCGTGGAGTCGGCTCAAAACGTGCCGCCGGTGGCCGCACGATGGGCTCAATAGCGGTCTGGTTTTGGATGCCGCCTGGCTTGCGACCTGTAGGAGTTTCAGTGGCTAGTATAGGCGTGGCCGAACCACTTCGTCGAGAAATTCCGCTCGGAGTGGGTTCTACCCCGGCTTGCTGCCATCCCGCCGGTGGCCGCACGATGGGCTCACGGAACAGTTGAGGAAGCCATGGAGCGTTCTCCGCAGCGGCCAGTCCACCACGTATAGCGGTCGGGGTAGCGCCACCAAGGACGCCCAATGCGCCACCTTCGTAGGGGTGGCCAAATGCATGGCCTGCCAGTGTCCCTAGAACCGCAGGAAGTGATGTCTTGCCATGCAGGATGCCATAGAGGGTGGGATAACCACCACCCTCAGAGATTGCGCCGGGAATGGCCTTGATAGCGCCTTTGGTGAATGCCTGGATTTTGGGGGATGACGCGATGCCACCGCCGAGGACGCTTCCGGCGTCTCCGGCAAGATCAGACACCTCGGGACTCGCACCGGCTATCATAGAGCCGACTTTCCCAACAGCACCACCTAATCCAGCGGCAGCGAGAGTTCCGATTGTGGCGACAGGCGCAGCCACTAAAGACGGAAGGACACCGGGCGAAGCGGTCTCTCCTGCGCCCACGAAAATATCATGCAGCCCGGCCAACCGCTTACCGGGCTGAATTACCTCGCCAATGCCTTTGCCTAAAGTGCCGGGACCGAAACCGCTCTCGCTGAAGAAGCCAGACTCCTGTAGTGGAGGAGTATAGATGTGCCCCAGATTCATTGGCAGTCGTGAACTGGGACGTGGTGCTGTGGCCGTAGCGGTTGCCCCATGTGCGCCAGACAGGGCTTTCGCGATGTCAGCCTGCGTGAAGTCATCCGGGAATTCGTGCGTGGCACCTTCGAATTGAATCTGCTTAGGCATTTACTGCACTGGGACGGGATTTCCCTGTGCGTCCCTTCCCCATTTCTGGACAGTGGGCGTAATCGGCGTTATTGGTTGCTGCGCCCCCTGCGCAATCGGAGCGATCCCCGTCTTAGTCATGTTCCGAAGTGCGGACTCTCTATCTCCGGCGATGAGTTTTTTGGCTTCTTCAAACTTACCAATCATCGTCTTTATCTCGTCAGGTAGAAGGCCACCGAGACGATCAAAGGTTGGGGTGTGTGCCAGCCCCTCCCTCAGTACCTTTTCCCCGCGCGCGGACACGCCCTGCAATGCGGCGGCGGCGGAGCGCAAATCAGTGAAGGCCGTACCGCTGAAAATGTCGTTATATGGAGTATCGCCGCCAAGTTTGTATTTTATGTACTCAGGCGTAAGATGAGTACGTCCCTGAATACCTCGCAACCGTTCCAGGAGTCCATCAATCTGTTTTGTGGTTGAATCCACCCCTTCCATGATCTTCTGGCCAGCCGCACTCAATGCTACCGGACTTGGAAGATTATTCTTGGTGGCATAGTCCTGAACCGCCGTTAGATCTTTCCCTGTTGGAACAGAAGCGCCAGCAACCCAGTCATCGTACTTGCGTTTAACTACCGGGTCGCCCTTGGGCGTTGAGGGAGTGCCTCCACTCGCCGGCACTGCCGCAGGTGCCGTTCCCGCAATCGGCGCAATCCCACCCTTAGTCCGTACTGAATGCGTGGTAACCGGCAGTTGCCCGGGCGTCTGCACTGTGCTCGTGTTGACCGAAGGGATGAATCCAGGATTCACACCATGACCGGTGAAATTCATCGATGGATGAAACGGATTGACGAACATCGGATGGCCCTGAGCGTCCACCCCTTCGTTCATGAATTTCGTAACTGTGCCAGGGGCTACGCCGGCCGCACCACCTGGCGCTTTGTACTCAAAAGACTGTGTTCCATCCTGGTTCGTTATGACTGCAATTCCTGGATTCCCCGGTACAGCGTCAATCACCGACCCATCGGTTCTGGATTTGCTGACAGTGACTGGTCCCTTGTAGGTATCTGGAATGCCGAACTGTTTACGAATAGCCGGGTCCAGTGCTTCGGCGGTCGTCTGGTACTTCGTCGGCACCAACGCACCCTGCGGCATATTAACCGGCTGATAGCCGTGTGCCTGAGCGGCGTATGCAGCCTGAGCGAATGGAGGTAGATTTTTGAATTCCGGCGTTTGCTTGAAGATGTCAAATTCCGCCTTCCGCTGCGCCGTCTGCTCAAACGGCTGCAGCTGAGCGAGAGAGTCGTTCATCTCCGACAAGACCATCGGACGCATAGCTGGAGTGGCCGACTGGTAGGCTTCGTGATATCGCTGAATAATGGCGGAGCGCATTGCCCGCGGGTCGTTGGGAACGGGCTGGATAGGTGCCTGTGGTGCTGGGATCGGTGTAAGCGCTGGCTGAGGCTGTGCCGCCGCGATTGACGGGATCTGTGGGGCGGCCTGAGGACTCGCCTGTATCGGCCCCTGTGGCCCGGCAATCGGATTCGTAGCGGGCTGTGCCGCCGGTGGAGTCTGGTCCTGAGCGTGGGAGGCTATGTATCCCTCAAACGGCGAAGGAACGCGCTGCGGAGTAATTGGGGCAATTGGCTGGCCTGGCGTAACTCCCGGAGCCGAGCCGGGAACAGGTGCGGGCTCTTTCGGTGGACCACCAAACACGTTCGTGAGTGCCTGATTGTCCTGATGCAATTTCTGCATCGTGGTCTGGAATTTCTGAGCGACCGAGCCGATCGGCTTCCCGGCCAAGAGATCCGCCTGATGCTGAAGGAGTGAGGTTCTGGTTTGAGGGTCGGATTCTTCCTGAGCGGCTTTCCCGATCAGATCGGCGAAGGTATGGCGCCGCGATTCCAGTTGCGAACGGATCTGTTCGCCGTATGGAATTGCGGCCTGTCCGGCCCCACCGAGTGCTGATAGAAATGCGCCCATTATGATTCATTCCAGACGCCAGGTATTGTGGCTGGGACTCCTGCTGCGGCACCTGGCTTAAATAGACCGCCTAGTTTCCCCAACAAAGTATTTCCTCCCAATGGCATAGTAGCCAAGCCGAATAGACCGGACCCCAGCCCACTCCATAGCGAATTGCTGAGTTGCCGCTGATTCATGGCATTCGAGAACAAATTCTGCGTCCCCTGAAGTCCGGTATTCAGAGCCGAATTCCCAATCCCGTAAAGGTTCGATCCCAGTCCGGATTCCGAGAGTCCGGTAGAAATTAAAGGCTGTGCTGCGGAAGACCGCGCTGAGTTAAACAGGTTCTGAGTGGATGCGACCGGCGCGTATCCGGCACTGAATAGCGTTCCCGATCTTCCGCCGCCACGTGGCTGCAAGGTCGATAGTGCCTGGATCTGCTGTTGATTCTGGTCCCGCGACTGCTGAATCGACGGCGCCAGCAACGAAGCCGTGTTGGCCGTGTTGCCGTTCAGTAGCGTGTCGAACCAATTAACTCCGCTGGCAGTCGTACCAGCGCCCGTTCCCAGCAGACCCGTTCCGGCATTGGTGGCTGTCGTGGAGTTAGCAACGGCTTGATCGGTTACGCCCTGCTGTTGTTTGGTGGCGTTTTTTTCCGCGTCTGATGGTCCGAAACTCATGCTGCATCCTCCACGCCGGGATATTGCTCTAGTTCTTCATCGGTGACTGGGAACTGGGCCTTGTAATCATCAATTAGGGCTTGCGCTTCATCTGAGCGAACGGCAGGACCCGCTACTATTTCCGGCAACTCTTCCGGTGCCTGTTCTCCGTGGTGAACGATATCATCCCGAACGATTGCAATCTCGAGCTGCTCTTCAGGAATTTCCACTGGAATATCTGCCGCCGCCGGAATAGGTATCATTTCCATGACGGGACGCGTGGGCAACTCAGGTTTCACGAGCTTACTCATCACCACCCACGGCTCCACTTCCATCCCGCGAGACTCGCAAAGCGCAGCCATGCGTCCAGGCTTAGCGAATACATACACCCACGTTGGACCACTCTTCTGTAAAATAACCTCTTCCGTCTTCCGGCACAAAGCCGAGAACAGATGAGCGAGGGAATCGTCCAGTTTTGTGGGCTGGACATGGACCATAAGCTTCGTGAATTGATACCCAAGCACCCTCCCATCCCGAACGATTCCGACCGCCATGGACGTGCGGGGATCAGGTAACCCATACGGCTCAAAGTCCGGCGCGAGAGTCTGGATCTCGTCTAGCGTTAGTTCGCGGATTTCGGGGCCTATGGAGAGGGGTTCCATTGGCTATAGGATACTACGGTTTGGGGTGTAGAATAGAGGCTAAAGTCTTTAACGCCGTGGAGGGCGTTTCCATGAACCAGTTTGCGCTGGACCTTCAGCCTCAAGAGCCATCATACCGCCTTATTCCGCTTACTAAGGGGCAGTTCGCTAAAGTCGATGCTGCTGATTATGAATGGTTGATGCAGTGGAAGTGGCAGGCGGCGTGGTCACGTAAAACACAATCGTATTACGCACAGAGAACCATACATATTGGCGGGAAATCTAAAACCGTCATAATGACTAGGGTGATAATGTCTGCCGAAGGAGACATTGATATAGACCACCGCAACCACGATACGTTGGACAATCGAAGGACTAATCTTCGTTTTAGCACGGCGGCACAAAATGCTTGCAACAGAAAGCGGCAGGCCAACAACACCAGTGGATGTAAAGGCGTGACCTGGGTCCCTTCTCACGGGAAATGGCGTGTTAGGGTACGGTTCAAAAACATCAGGACGCATATAGGATATTTCAACGAATTTGAAGAGGCAACTTTGGCCTATACTGAAGCCGCCCGGAGAATACAAGGGGAGTTCATGTATGATCCCAATTTACCTACAGTCGATAATATGGGAGCACCGCGAATGTAGCCGGGGTTCCTGTAGCCGATATCGTGGGCTGCGTAAACCCATGACCATGCGGATTATCAAATCCAGTAACCGCCGTGGTCGCCAGCGCAACTGGGGTAAATGTACTGGTGGTTGGGTGGAGATCCGTGTTTTGAACAGCACCGCCGCTGGCTGTTGGGGCCACGGCTACCGCGCCTGAACCTGTATAGGTCGCACTCGCCTTCAGGTAAAATTCTCGCATATCCGGAACGGTAAAAGTTGTTGATCGCGTGCCGTCCTTCGCGTACTTTGTCAGGTTGGTCGTTCCATCCGCAGCATGCCATCCTGTGAGTGGATCAGGCGCGGTATCGCGCATAATGATCGTTCCAGACTGGCAGTCGTTGTCTGGCCCCCACGACCATATAGACCCAGTCCACTGCCATTCGTGGTAGGAATCTTTGGAGTCAAAGAACAGGAATCCCAGCGTCAATGCCGTGGATACCGTGGTGGCATCGTTCTCGCCGAGATCTGCAGGTAATGTTGACCACTGGTTTTCCATCCGGCCCGTGATATACACCCACCTACCTGAAGCCACCGAATACGCCTGCCCCGCACCGTTCACGGCCGCAGACACAAGCGTAAGACTCGTGGCGCTGTTGACCACGGACACGGCATACGTGACTCCCGCAATAACGATAGGCGTTCCTGAAGGCCACTGTGCAGCGTTGAACCCGGTACCGGTATTAATGAATTTATTCCCCGCCGTCCACGTGACGTTCACACCACCCGCGACCGTGACCGTTCCTGTTGCGTTCTGGACCGTATACGTGACAGTGCGATCGGTCTCGTAGAACGGTGTATTGACCGAATACTGCACCGAGGGCCACGTGGTGAGGCGGTTTGCGTGGGTGTCCTGTACTTCACCGGCAATGGTGCGCCAAGTCAGAGAGTTTGACTCCAGCAGGATAAGAGTGTCGGACTCCAGAAAATAAGCGTTTGGGTACGAGGCGGCCGGAAAATTCAGAACTCTGTTCGCGTGAGTGTCAGTTATAATCTGCGTTGCTGTGGCAGCCAGCAGCCATTGATAAATCGGAGCACCTGAGTACCGCCAGAGTTCTTTGTTGACCTGGACCACGACGCCATCGACCGCATACGGTGCGCCGGTCGTGGGATTATTGCTGGGGACCGATGGCAGGTCGGGGATGTCGGTGAAGGCGTAAGATGTTGAGGAACCACCACCCCCTCCTCCACCGCCGCCGGGGAATACGGGAACGACTGGAGTGGGTGTTGGTGGTACGGGAGTTGGTGACGGCGCTACTGGCGTTAACTGGGCCAGCTTGTCGTAGATGTCGTTGATGACGCCTGAGAATTTTGGGTCTGGGGACTGGACACGCGTGAAGATGTTTTTTTGGGTGGCCACTCTGTATTATGATATAAGAACGGCCCACCACAGCGTTGTCCGCGCTGAGATGAGCCTGACCAGGAGTGATCTTAGGAGGATCGCGGATGGCTAGAAGACAGTTTAAACCAATTCCCCCGTTAGAGCAAAAATACATTGACCGATTTTGGGATAAGGTCGATATTCGCGGACCGGAAGAGTGTTGGCCGTGGAAGGCTAGCCTTCAAGGCGTCGGATATGGGCAGTTCAATATACCCCCGGAAATCCTATCGTCAAATGTAATTTTGGCTTTCATTAAGACAGGCGAAGATCCCAAAGAGAATCGTTGCAGGCTTACTTGCGGAAATAATTCTTGCTGTAACCCGGGGCATCTTTCCATAGAGCCGCCAAGAACAATACGAGACAGAATCATGGATCTCGTAACCATAGAACCCAACGGATGCTGGCAATTCAACGGAGTCCTCAATGGACACGGATACGGAATGATGGAGACGAACCACTATAACGAGATGGCTCATCGAGCCTCCTACAAAGCGTTCATTGGTCCAATTCCTAAAGGAATGATCGTAGACCATACTTGCCACGACCCTGCGTTATGCCACCTTGGACTTCAATGTCCTCATCGAAGATGCCTTAATCCGAACCATTTAACCGTGACCACAAGAAAACACAATTCAAGTCGATCCCGACGTTACTTCCCACCGATGGAGGTAATAATGGCCGTCAAAGGCCCCCGTACACAGGAACGTAGAGATAATAAAACTGTATGTTTTAACGGACATGACTTGACGGGGCGCAATAGATCCATAGCTAAAAACGGCATAGTTGTATGTCGAGAATGCAGGAAACTGGCAACGGAGAGATATCGATCCAAAATCACGAGCGAAAAATCGCCAACTTGATATAACTTGATTCGTTCCATTCCTTAAACTCACAAACGAACTCATCTGGGAATAGAACGAATTGCGTGCCGCCTCCATCCAACTGGAAGCTGAACTGTAAATCTTTCACGGTCTGCGGTCCCATGATGGGCTGGACAAGAAGCTTGCCGCCTGTTGATGGAATCGTGATCGTGAAAGAGCGACCGTTTTGGCACTGCACTAGAAACGTCACAGGAGCCGTGGAAATGAGAGCGGGAAACGTTCTTCTCATATGCTTCCAACCTGGGAACGAGAGTCCTATGTATTGGGTGTCCACGCGCGCCGACATGTATGGTTGCATGTACAGGCTGGGCTCGGCGGCGTATACGCGAGGTCCATCGGGGCCGCCTGTCCATACGAAACGTGGAGAAATGTTTCGGTAGAGATTGAGTCCGTTCGGAACTTCTGACAGATTAAGCGGAGTCTGGATTCGTGAACCCGTCAACGTGATCGGAGTCAGGACATCGCTGCTATTTCCGTTGTTGTAAAACGCGGTGACGCCTAATGTCCCTGACTGATCTGCGTCGACCATTAAATCTACGTGGAGTTTGAGGCTACGCTCATCCCCATTATCCAAATACGGCAACTGCACCTGAGTCTGAATATCCACGCCGTTGTCAGTATTTCCCCCCACGCGGTAGATGAACCCCAACGTCCGCGACAGCAACAAAATCTGTTGCGTGTTCGGAGAATTCTGCAACCCTTCATCCAGATACTGCATGGAGATCTGATCCCCATAGGAATGCAGGAACCACCGCTTGCGCGCGATCTCATAGCAGAGCGTGACTTGGTTCGCGGACGTGTCGTAGTATGTGAATCGAACCTCGAAGTCCGTGGCTGACAACCGCATCAGCGACGTGAGGTTCATGTCCACCGGGTTGATGCCGTTAACTGCTTTCGCAACCTCACCGTCATGAGGGAACAACGGGTAAAGCAGATCATCCGTGATGCTCACACCGCCGGCATCTGTCCAGCGATAAATTCCATCCCGACCGAGAGCGTAGATTCCATCCGGTCCGCGGCAGATTGCCCAGCGGCTCCAGAAACCAGACGGCGACGGTAGGCGCCGGAACTGATACGTTCCCGTGTACGAATACTGCACGACGTAGACATTCTCGCGCGAACCTGCGAACGCCAGACCATTCCAGACCTCGCCGGTTTCCAGCGGCTCCGTGGGCCCGCATAGTTCCAGTGTGTTCTGATCCGATGCCGCGTCCAGATTAGATGGGTTTGAATAATAGAGGGTGCCAGCGTTAACCGAGTCCCCCAGCGCAAAAACCACCGGCACAAACGGTCCTTCCAGCGGCCCGAATGCCAGCGGCATAGGCTGACCTGCCAACGTGGGGCTGGCGATGGAATACGTGGCATTAGTCAATACCCCCGCATCTGCCTGAAGCTCCAGGAATATACTCGACTTCGGCTGGCCTCTGGTTAAAAACGCCACGCCGTTCAGAAGGATTACCGTGTTCGCCAGCAACGCCGTGGGGAACGTATTTCCGCTAACCCACTTCACGCTGGTACCGACGACGTTCACAACCCCAGTCAGCGGTAGGCCAAGTACAGGCCAAGGCTGCAAGAGCGTGAGATCCACGCCGGGATTTCCAGATATAGATAGATCCGAAAGTCCATCCAGAAACGTGTTCGGGCTGGCGTTGTTATTTTTGACTGATCCGATGTAAACGAAATCCGTCAGCGTACCACCTTCACGGTAGATGTCGTCATAGTCGACGCCGGCGGCCGTAGTTGTGGCTGGTGTTACCAGAACCGCCTCTCGCAATGGGTTCAGGGAATACCGAGTAATCGGACCCGGAACGCTTCCGGCACCGGTCGTGGAATCCCTGAGCGTAGAGGTGTAGAAATAACCAGATGGGGCGTTAGGTTGAATTACCGGCCCGTAGGTGCCGAACAGATACCACCAGTCGAATCCCCACGCACACGCGCCGGTCGTGGTCATCTCGAGCGCGATACCGGTAATATTCGCCAACGTTCTTGTGAGATCGGACCCGCTACGCACTCCCTGCGAGATCGGGATAATAACCTCAGCCCACGCATTGCCGCTCGATCCGGAGTTGTTCAACTGCGGTTGCGTGATCGTGAATATCCACGAGTTGCCGGGTTCTGAGAACGAGTAGTTCGGCGTGGAATCCATCGTCAACAGAAGTTTCAGCGTGACTACGTTCGCGGGGTTCTGCAGGAATACGCTGATCTTTAAGTAGTCATTTGCTGTGTCGATCGTGCGGGTGTTTGCCACCGAAGCGTTGACCGCCGTAGCCAGTGTGCCCCCGCCGGTTCCGGCCGCTGAATGCGAGAACAGGAGATTCGCGGAGGTGATGGTTTCTGCCGCCGCATGATTAACCGTGGTGTAGACGTACCAGGACAGAATCCCGTTCACGGTGGCTGCCGCTGCGTGGTTATTCGCCGTCGAAACGCGCAAAGAGTAAACTGAACCATCCGGCGACAGCACCACAGATAGCACGCGGACAATTTCCGTGCCACCGCCGCCTACGATCTGGATCAGAGAGTTTCGCGCGATGCCGGGAGGATTGCCGGCCAAAACGATAGAGCACAGGCCAGTCGTTCCGGAGTCGTAGGAGATCGCAGAAATCGTAGTATTTGTAATCGCGTTGTGGATCTCACGAACCACTACGGTTTCCTGGTTGCCTGAACCGCTGTTCAGGATGACCTGCATGCGTTCGCCCATCCAGAATGGCTGCGTCACATTCGGCTGAATGCAGCACCAGCCGGTTGTACCGGAATTGTAAACGACGAACGCAAGAGTATCGGTATCGCCGTTGGTGCGGTCCTGTTTACTGGGGCCCGTGTCGATGCCGGTTGCTGCCCATCCTGCGATGGCTTGCCCGTCGTTCACCTGAACCCATGCCGGGACGCCATAGTCTGCAGTAGGGGCGGTATTTGGCGGGACTACGCCGATCGCGCGGATTGATCCATCAGCGCGGACTTTGGACTGCTTGAGGCGGTCATAGACATACATCCAACTTTCTGGGGACTGCTCCGGTCGGAATGCGATTAGAGAAAGTGGATCACCAGAATAGCCGGTATCAATCTGTGCCAGCGTGTTTTCCGTGCCTGCATCCAGAGTGGTGCCATTGCCGACGATGTATTCGTAGCCAGTGGGGGCCAGCGAAGCATCGGGATCGTTCAGGCGCCGGATGGAGTGGTAGAGTTTCGGGGCTACGGATGAGGTGCCGTATCTCGTGTATCCGGGGCGTGCGGAGGCGATGCCCTCTTCGATCACCCGATTATTGACTGCGAAAATTGTGCTGCCCGGACGGCAACGGTCTACCGGATCGACCAAGTTGAGGCCAGCAGAGAGGTCCAGGCGGACTGGGGTTCTTAAAACTTCCGGCATTAGCGTGATCTCCTTTTGCCAGATACGAGCCTAGAAATATGAGATGGATTCACGCCGAAAGTCTTAGCTATTAAAATTAGGGGCTGCCCAGACCTGGCCATTTCTTTTATTTCTGAAACTTGCGAGTCAGCCAATTTTGCGCGGCAGTGTGTCTCGCCGTGGGCTACACGATTTTTTAAATCCCGATCCAACATGTTGTCCTGTTGGGTACCAAGCTTAAGATGGTCTAAATTACAGCATGGTGGATTGTCGCAGGAATGGAGAAGTTCCATATTATCTGGCAAGTCTCTACCAGATAAAGACCAAAAGAGTCTGTGAACCAAATGATCATCGTATTTATAGCCGATGACCCCATAGCCAGTGCGATTGCATCCGCGCGTCCAGACAAGGCATCCGTTATCTTGCTGGATCATATTGTCCAGCAAGAACTGCTTCAAATCCTCGTCGTTTTTAAACCTTCGCTTTGTCCTTATAGTCGATCCCGGCTTTCTCTGGTGAGATGGTGCCGTATACGGCTCGACGCGAACATCGTGCCCTTTCACTCTGAGTTCGGCTATGAAGGATTCCTTGCTCTTTACGGAGTGAATTCCGATAGGTTTGCCTCCATCAACGATGATGGCGAAATGATATTTTCTTGGCATCTATCCCTTCACCGCCACAGCATCCGGCCTCTGAACCTGCTCCCGCTGCCAAGCCCCAAATAGCGGCTGGAAATACTTAATCTTCGCCGCATTCACACCCTTCCGCTGAGATACCGCCTGCATAAAGTTGTCGTACATTCCAAACGTATCCTGAAACTCCTTGCCGCCGCATTTGAACATCAGGACGTGCGAAGCGTAGTCCAGGATATCTTCCAGGCTCTCTTCGCCGATCTGAACGAATTCCCCTCCGGTTGGCAACGGCGCTGGCACCACAAGATCCGCCCCAATGGCATACTGTTGATCCATGATGCCCGGGTTTATCGCCACGATGTCGTACAAGATCCCTGCCATCTGAGGTCGACCGACCTGATTCCGCCAGTACGGATTTCCGGCATCGATTGCTGCTAGCGTGTCGATGTCCAGCGGATTTCCGTTCAGGGTGAGCCTGATTACGGATCTAGCGTCTTTCGCAAACTCCACAGCTTGCTTGTAGCGCTGCGAGGCATATTCGCCGCGGAGTGCGTCTATGATCTGTCCGCCGCCGGTCATCAAGTCTTCTATCGCGGCCCAAGTGACGGCGTAGACCCATTCGTTGGGCAACTGCATCAGACTATTGAGGTCGGTGATATCAATATCCACCGAGTCCACCGTCACAGCCTCAAGCGTGCCAGCATTCGCGGGATTCGGGTAAATCTGCAACTGGAGCGGTGCCAGTTCGGCTTCGGAATACGCTTCAGGAAAGCCTACGTTTGTGGGCCAGTCGCCGGGAGAGTGGTCAAACACCCAGTCATCCTGACGCCAGAGGTTCGCCCACTGACCGCCGGAGTCTTTCCATGAGGCGCGGTGAACGTAAACAGAGGACTGAGGAAACGACACGAGCCCGTCTGGTGGCGCTACGGGCGCATAGTTGGGGTGGACATTGTTTGGGAAGTGAACATCAAGGCAAAATCTGTTCCGAGCGCGCGCTACTGCCTGAAGAATGGAAAGAATCGAGACCTGTCCAGAGCCGTCTGTGCCTGCTATGCCGGTAGGAGATTCTAGGAGACGATACTGAATAATTTTTACTACGGTGTCCAGAGTCGTCGTTCGCGGGCGTAGTGCCGGGAGTTGCTGGCTAAGATCGTAGAACGGAGATGGGTCGGTGGGGTCGATGTTGAAGACCCCACGCTGGCGCCAGTACGAACAGAGTGAGCCGAAGACAGTCAATCCCTCGTAGAGCGCAAACGTTATTTCGGGGCGCGTGAAGTACGCGAATGAGGTGTCGTCAAGCAACTCACCCATCTGGTCAATTAACTGATCGAGGGTGAATTGCGAGTAGGGCATTGCGCGATTGCTCTGCCCTTTAGATTACCGCACTTGCGTGTGGTTTATTTGTTTTTGGTGTAGGGACCAGCTGGCGCCGGCGAATCGATCGTATTCGATGAGCCTTTGGTTGCCATGCCGGTGCTGCTCGGGTAGGTCTTGGTTGGCAACTGATTCGCATCGCCGGGCGTGAACTGAGGCTTCGTTACTGGGGTGTCTACTGTGTTCGATCCGCTTGCCATATGGGGGAATCTCCTGAGCGAATTATACCCCAAACGGTACTCAGCGTGCTGAATCATGGGCATGACACTCCTAGGTCTGATCGTTCTTTTCATCGTTGTCGGGATAATCATGTATTTGGTAAATACCTACATTCCAATGGCTCAGCCGATCAAAACTCTGCTGAACGTGGCCGTCGTGATCGTTCTGGTGCTTTACCTGATCTCGGCGATTGGGTTGCTTGGGCCGTTGAACACCCCGCTTCGCGTTCGGTGATAAAAGTGCTACATTATTCTCGTGTACACACCTCTGGCCGTTCTCGGACTTCTCGGCATCGGCTGGATTATCCAAAGGAACTTTAAAATTATGGCAGCCATCGACGATTTGAAAGCAGCAGTAACGCGCCTAAATGACAGCACCAGTGCTGAACTGAAGGCGATCTCCGATAAACTCTCTCAGCCTAATTCGACCGATGCCGATGTGGAAGCTGCGGCGACCGCACTGAACGCGTTGAGTGACAAGTTGGATGCGGAAACGGCAGTTCTGACAGCGACTGCGCCGACTGTGTAATATACTGAAATTCCTAATAGGCGGCGACATCAGGCCATCTGGTTCACTAACCCCGGGAGTAATTCCGGGGTTTTTCATTTGCGGTAGAATAAATCCAATGTGTACCTTAAACGCCGCCTATGCCGCGCCCTGTGGAGAACCTATGCGGCATTGCCGGAGAACTCTATCTACAGATCTCTCGCGCTGCAGATGATCGAAGGGCATGAAAGGGAGCACGATGATAAAAACCGCACTGACGATCCTGCTTCTAACTCCGGCTCTGTTCGCGGCAAAAACGGACGACGCACTCGCCGCGGCACAGGCACAGGTAAAAGCCCAGGCACTGACAATCGAGGCCCTGACCAAGGCGGTTGCAAAAACAAACGTTGATGCTAAGGCTCGTGCTGTCGAAGCCACACAGCAACGCGAAACAGCCAGTGAAGTTGCAGCCCACAACGTTGTCCATGCGGAGCAAGCGGTATCCAAAGCGGAAGAAACATCGGTGCGCGTTGAGGCCAAGACAGACGCCGCTGTGGCCAGCGCGGACCATGCAGCAAAGACGAGCGAAAGCAACAACGCCCTGATATATGCGGGTTTACTGACCAGCATCCTGACATTCCTCGGGGTCGCGCTGCAATCGGTTCTGAAGTACCTGTCTGATGGTCGAATTCTGGCAGCAGCGAACGTCCATCAACGAGAAGTCGTTGACAAACTGGATACAGTAACCGAACAGACCAATGGCATGACTGAGAGGCTGGAGAAACTGGCCGGAGCGGCCGGCCATGCGCAGGGGGTTCTGGATGGGCGGGACGCTGGGAGGACCGGAGATTGAAACCCGAATCTATAATCCACGAGCTTCGCCGCGTTGCCGGAAAGCGGATCGTCATCGAGAACTCAGACCGTGGCGATACTACTGATCTGACCGTTCCCGGTTTGTACGTGACGTACCTACCGAAGAACGATATGACGGTGAGGTGGAAGTATGTGGAGCCGAAATAGCTGTTGTTGTTGGATGCTGGCCGAAGTGGTTGACAATATCGGCGTCATGGTGTCACTATACTGTTGTGAACAAGATTCCAACGATGTTTGAACGTGACTGGAACGGCGACCGAAGTCGAGTCATAAATCAGGTCCACGCTGGCTGTGAATGGGTTTCTGTTGGCGAAGGCGTGGCCACTCGCAAGGTTGACGGTACTTGCTGTATGATCCGAGACGGGAAACTTTATAAGCGTCGGGAACTTCGAGAGACGGACGCCAACCCTGTTGGATTTGAGCGCGTCACTAGCGACGAAGAAACTGGGAAGGTTATCGGATGGGTGCCCGTAGGCGATGGCCCCGAAGATAGATGGCACCGTGAGGCATTCGTGCCGGGAATGACAGACGGAACCTGCGAACTATTAGGCCCAAAGGTTCAGGGGAACCCAGAGGGTTATCCTGTCCACGTTCTGAAATACCATAGCGCGTTGGAGTCTTTCGCGGAGGCTCCCCGAGATTTTGATGGGCTACGGGAGTGGCTGTCATTACGCGATATCGAAGGTCTGGTTTTCCATCACACAGATGGACGTATGGCGAAAATCAAACTGCGGGATTTTGGTCTGAAGCGGGTTCCCGTTGCCCTTTAAACCCGGAGTCACAATGCCCTGCGGCTGGAAGTGCGGGGCGAAGTTGACAGCGCGGCAAATGAGGGGACACTTCGCGAACTGTCCGAGGAGACCGAAGAAATGAAGTCAGTCCGCGCGATTCCCAAGGGCGACAGACGTTGCCGGAAGTGTGGTCGAAGGCTTGGGCCACGTGCTTGTCGTTGCCTGCCGAGGAAAACCTGATGATAACTGTCCATATCGCGGGCGAGATGATCGGTGGCGTCCAACGTTGCTCGCGTTGCGGCGAAATCCTTATCGATTACCGAGGCGCTCAAGTAATGGCGATACCAGGTCACCCGACGCCATCGTGGAGCGGATGGGCGCAAGGTGGATTTATATCCGTCGATGGTAATCAGTCTGCGGTCGCCCCGAACGATGCGAGGTTCATCGAAGAGAGAAAATGTGTTGAAGTTGTTCAGTGATTTATCGGTATGACCGTCACCCGCATAACCCACGCCCTCAATGAAGGCTTCCCCTGGATCACTCCCGAGTACTCTTCTGTCTGTGCGTTTGCTCCCCTATCCACAGATCCTCTGGCTGTTGCTCTCATCGCAGTGGATCACGTTCGGCTCTACACGCCAGAAGGCGGCTGCTTCAACGACACGATGCTGCGGGCGGATTCTCGGCCTCGTTGGATGACCGATAACGAGATTTCATTCAGGCACGGCAATAGCTGGATGCGGTTCGACGGTGCGAATTACGGGGTAGAGAAATGGAATACGTTCCCGGAATTCAAGAGCATCGAGTATCTGGTGGTCACGGCCCGCAAGGGGATTTCCTCTATGCAACTTGCCAAAGAGATTGGCGTCACACAGAAAACCGCGTGGTTCATTTTGGGCCGGTTGCGTGAGGCTTGCTCCGCGCCGGACAACATCGACAAACTTCGCGGCATTATCGAAATTGACGAGACGTTTGTAGGCGGCAAGGAAAAGAACAAACACGAGCATAAGAAGCTCAAGGCTGGCAGGGGATCGGTCGGAAAGACTGCCGTGCTCGGAATGCGGGAGCGGGGCGCTGGTGGCCGCACGGTCGCTATGGTGGTGGACTCCACGGACGCTGGCACGGTCCAGAATGAGATTCACGGCGCGGTGGAAGCCGGTTCGCAAATCTACACCGATGAGTTTGGCGCATATACCGATCTGAACGGCCTGTTCTTCCGGCACGAAACCTGCAACCATTCCGCTGGTCAATGGGTCAACGGCGTAGCCCATACCAACGGAATTGAATCGGTCTGGGCGGTACTGAAGCGCGGTATTCATGGCGTTTACCATCAGGTGTCTCCAAAGCATCTGCACCGATACATTGACGAATTCACGTTCCGGCTGAACGAAGGCGATGTGAAGCGCCACACTATGCGGCGGTTGGAATCGTTCATTGACGCCATCGTGGGCAAGCGCCTGACGTATGAGCGGCTGATTGCGAAGGTGTCGGCATGATCCAGAATGCTCACATCATCTGCTATTCGGGTGGGGAATCGTCGGCACTTACCGCCATCGAAGTCAGCCGGAAATTCGGCAACGAATCCCTGATCCTCCTGAACCACGATATCGTCGGAACTTCTGAAGACGCCGATATTAAGCGGTACAAAAACGAGATCGCCGGATACATCGGCGTGCCGGTCACCTATGCGAATATGGCGGACTGGTTCCGAAAGGATCAGTTTGACGTAGTGGTTGAGGCCGGGGCTTTCAAGGTCGGAAACGGAACGGCCCTTTGCACTAACCGCATGAAGACGGAGCCGTTTTACGGATGGCTGAAGGCCAACGGGATCGACCAGACTTCCATGCTTTACTACGGATTCGACCTCAAGGAACCGGCCCGAATCCAGCGGCGTGCTCAGATTCTTGGCGTGATGGGTTACCGCACGGCGTTTCCTCTGGCGCAGTGGGAGCGCACGATAACAACTACCTCTGAGATCGGTATCCTGCCGCCGGATACGTACAGCGTGTTTCGTCACGCCAACTGCACCGGATGCCTGAAGGCCGGAATGCAGCACTGGTACGTCGTCTACTGCACGCGGCCCGATGTCTGGGAACGTGGACTCTGGGCTGAAGAGGAAATCGGCTACACGATCATCAAGGGCCATTCGTTGCTGGAACTCGGTGACAAGTTCGAGGTTATGCGCCGTGCTGGCGTAGGGGCTACGGAACTGCTGAAGCCTGGCACGTTCTGGAAAGAGGCGAAACGGCTGGTCAACCTTTACGAAACCGAAAGCGCGCTGCCCTGCGAGTGTGCCCAGTGATTCGCTATCACGGTGGCCCGATAACTCCTGAGCCAGCCGCCCTTGCGTGTTGGAAGCGGTCGCACGCGATGGTATCATTCGCCAACCCCCAGCAGACGGAACTGGCTTTCGCGGTCGCTGATAGCGTGGCAATTGATAACGGTGCATGGCCGATTTTCGCTGCCGGTAAGGGAACTATTGACGTTCCGTCCTATCTGTCGTTCGTGGAAACCTGGTACCGGCATCCGGCTTTTGACTGGTGCCTGATACCCGACGTGATCGACGGCAACGAACAGGAGAATAGGCAACTCATATTGGATTGGCCGTTGCCGCATTCGATCAGTGTCCCGGTCTGGCACATGCACGAATCTCTGGATACCCTGCAATGGCTGGTGGATGAGTGGTCGCGCGTGGCTATCGGCAGCTCTGGCGAGTTCGTGACTATCGGAACGGGAAAGTGGTGGGGCCGAATTTCCGAAGCGATGGGCGTGGCCTGTGACGCTGAAGGTAGACCGCACGTAAAACTCCACGGCTTGCGGCAGATGGACCCGGAGGTATTTTCGGTGATTCCCTACGCCAGTGTGGATAGCACGAACGTGGCGCGAAATATCGGGATAGACTCCGCATGGACTGGCTCCTACATCCCGAAGCGTAAGGAAACCAGAGCCATGCTCTTGAGGGACAATATCGAGAATCATGCCAGCGCCGCCAAGTGGAACGGCCCAATAGCCCGCAACTTGGAGTTGTTCGGATGACCGGGAAAACAGTTCAACTGAAAAAGACTGGCGAGGTTGGTGTCGTCACCAAAGTGATTAACGGTTGCCTCTGGGTGAAGATGAAAGACGGCTGCGAATACAGCGGCCATAAGAGTTACTGGAAAGTCCTGAAGGAATCCAAATGAGCACCACCCCCAAAGACTTAGACCTGATCTCCGATGTAGTGCTGAACTACAAGCCGAAGGAGAAAGCGAAGGCATCGAAGCGCCGCGAAAAAAAGAGGGCCAAACGTGCTGCAAAGAAAGGCTAACTGTACTCATGTATATAATTCCCGAAATTAACGGCCTCATCCATTCAAATACGGCGAGTGACTTTGGCGATAACCACCATCGGCCCACGGCCCCAAAAACGGAAAACTTTCGTAACTTATATTGCTGATCGCAATATTCTGATCGTTCGAAAGCAAATCCTCGATCATCATTTCCGACTTTTCAAAGTGATATTTAGCAAGTTGTAGGCTGTAATACGGATTCGCGTGATCTAGGTCTTGCCCTGGGAATTGCGCGCATTTTTCCAAAGCCAGTTCTAAAAGCACCTCCCCGCGGTTAGCGATCGGAGGCGGCAACGTGGGTGCCTGCGGAGTCAGATCGAATTCCTTGGCGAAGTACACCGAACTGTACAGGTACTGGGAGTATGTGGGCGCTGGCCAAAATTCATACCGCGGGACGCCTTCCGTGATCATCGGGATGCAATTTATTACAAACAAATCTCCCGACACATACGTCTGCGTATCCGGCCAATAGACCTGCACGCCGTCCGATAAATCCTGCGGGGAAGTATCGGTGATTATCGTTGGCTGGAACGAAGTCTGGCCAGCACGAATCCACTGGAACGTGGCCACTCCCGTAACGCCACCCGTCACTACTTGAACGATGAACGTGGCCGACGCCGGGTAGGAGTATCCCGACGTGGTGGTCGAGATCGGCGATGGAGACGTCGGAGAGGTCACCGGAATCACGGGCCCGACTACCCCACCGTACGTGCTGCTGAAATCAAAGAACGCGATGCCGTAGGTCTGGCCCTGATTCGTCCGCTGAGGATCGTACAGCGCGAGCTCGTCTTCAGTGGCCTGGTGATAGACCCGATAGGAATCCTTCAGGCTGGCGACGACTTCCCAGTATCCGAAGTCCGAAGGGACTTCAAAATAGCATTTCAGGATCTGGTAAGGACCGTTAGTGACATCCGTGCCGGCCCACGGCTGGTCAATCAGAATTGCGGTCGCAGAAAGCCAACCGATAATTGTGTAATACGGATATAAAAGTCCGCCGATCCGAATCTGGCGGCCGATCATGTCTGAAGTCCAGGTAGTGTTTACGCCTGTGACCAGCGTTGGTGACCCGATTGCAGAATTCGTGCTGGCCGCGCCTTCCTGGTACAAGGTAGGTGGTGCAAACGTATGCGACCGGCGGCGCCACGACCAGTCCCTGCGGGCCTGCAACGTTCTCCAAGCATCGTTCACCAACTGACCGGCTAAGACTATGCCGATCTGAGGGGCGCGGTTCAGAAGGCGTTGCGAAAGCGTTGTGAAATTATCCATCTAATCTACCGTACCAATAAAAACGGGCAGGCGTCCCGGAGGAAGACAGCCTGCCCTGTAATGCGCGGGGAGCGCAACAAAATCCTTTAGCCCTTCTTCATACTAGCTGAGCGGTCTGACTTCTTCATCCCCGGCTCTTTTTTCTTGCTTGCTCCAACCTGCCCAAACGCCGCCTTCAGATGCCGAACTGCATGACCAAGCGAACCGTGAACCGCGGTATCGTGCTTGTAGTCGGGGCCGAACTTACCGCCGCCGGTCTTGTGACGGGTTTCGGAGATCATGCCGCCTGTGGCTGGCTTGAACGAGACTTCAATGAGTTCGCGGGAACCGTGGGATGGGCTTGGAGATTCGTCCATGATTCAGCCTTTCTTGTGCGACGATGCGCGATAGACTTCCGCAAGCCGGGCACGCTTGCCTAGTTTCCCGGGCGCGTGCGCCGCTTTCTCAAGTTTCTTCAGCGGGATGTTATGACCAGACTTGACGTGAAGTTCGGAGCGCAAGGTTCCTTTCTTCGGATGGACATCCTGCATCCATTTATCTTCTGCCATATTACCCCACAGCCGTCATAACCATCACGCGGGCCGCCCATGCGCCAGCCGTTACGAACGTGATCGTGTTGCTGGTGAACGTGCAGCCGATCGCAATGGCCGTCGTGGCTACAGGGACTACCATACGGATTGCGCCGGTCGGCAGGGCGAAAGTATCACCGTTCGTTCCGGAAAGATTGTAGAACCGGATAACCAGGTTTCCGGCAACGTGCCGACTGGGAGAATTTGTTGCTGTAAGCGCTGCCATTTATCTCTCCTGGACTACTCCGAGAACTGAACGTTGATATCGCACTGTGCGGTGCTGTTCGTTACCGTGGCCGAGGTCCAGACACCAACGATCTGTGAGGGAGCCGCGGTGCCAGCGGCAGTCGAGACTGCGTTCGCTGTGTTGGCCGACGTATTACCCGTTGCAAATCCACCCGCCGCCGGCGTTCCGGAAACCGCCACTGTCCGCGGCGCCGAACTGCGGATAATCAGATCCGTCATGTAAAGCTGCGGGTTGCCATCCGTTCCGTTGACGTTCGGAGTGGTCGACACGGCCAACTGGAACACGCCAGCGATACGGTTCGGAGCCGCTGTCGGGCCGAGGTCGCATTGCTGTTTGTCGTTCGTAACGGTTGCGGTTGCAACGTTCTTCCAGTACGCGAGTTGGCCGGCCGATACCGCACCGACCGCTGTGGATGCCGTGGCGCCCGAGTCGAGTTGGACGCGGAGATAAGTATCGCCGGTGTTTTCGTCGGAGAAGGTGCAGCCCAATTCTCCAGGCGCATAGGCGGGACTGGGAGCATTCGTCAGGGTGGGCAGGCCCTGAGGCATGTACGGATTTTGAATTTTGCGATAGACCTGTGCCATGATAAATTTCTCCTGTAAGTCCTTTTAGCTCTGGTAGTTATAGCCGTAGCCCACATGACCGGGCAGGATGCAATAATTTTGCGCCAGCAAAACCTTCCCGACCAGCTTCGTGTTGCCCGCAGACGGGATGAATCCGTCGTCGTCGAGTGAGCCATCGAACGGCTTGTTCTTCGAGGTGCTGTACACAACCATAGGCTTGCGGATGTTTTCGACCCAGATCGTTTCGCCGAAGCAAAGGCCACTGAAGGGGCCGGTTCCCGCACCGCCCGCACCGTTGCCGAACATCGCTGCCGGAGCCGGGTAACCACTCGACGCGCCGTTGGTGGCGTACTGGATCATGCGCTGCGCAACCTTGTCGTTCGTGCCGTTGGTGGTGTTCGGAGTCGCAGGGTTGGTCGGAGCGCCGCCGCCGGAGGGGTTCATCAGATAGGAACCCGGGCAATACCGGGAACCGTAGATCACGGCGGCGTTGTACTCAAGGCCGCGGAAGCCGCCCTTAGCGGTCGTCACGTTCTGGAAGCGCTGTTGGGTCTGGAAGTTGTTGCGGATGAGGCCGAAACCGACAACGGTTGTGGTGATCGCGTTCGGCTCGTACTTGCCGGAGCCGAAGTTCACGGACTGATAGATCTGGTCGATGATCGGCAGGGTGATCTGACCGCCGGCGAAGTTGTAAGGCTTCGGAGACAGCATGCGGCCGCCGTATGTGGCGCGAGTCAGCGTACCGTATACCGGATACGTGTTACCGTCCCAGCCGGGATTCACGCCGTCGCTGGATGCCTCAAGCAGTCCATTGGGAAACTTGGCGAATGCTGCAGACTGGCCTTGCAGGTAGCGCTGGAGTGCGGTCTGTGCGCCCAACTGCATGAAGGCACTGTCGACGCGCGAAGTCACGAGGTTCACGACTGCGAGCGGATCGCCAGCCACGTTGTGAACGCGGATGTCTTCCTTGTAGAACGGAATCATCACGGCGTTGTACTTCGGCTGGAACTGAAGTTGCTGTTCGATCTGGCGCTGGTCGGCCGGCAGATCCTGGCCCTTGGAGTAAGGGCCGCCGTCCTGGACATCGTACTCGATATCGTAGTTCCAGTTCAGTCCGCCGCCGATCTCGGTGTGGCACTCCTCGGCAATCAACGACATGGTTGGGTCGTGATTGAACACGAGGTCGCGCAACTGCGGATTGGTGTCGATGTACCGGCGAGTGGTGACTGTTAACTGCGATGCGATGTCAGGCGTATAGATACCCTCTCTTTTTTACTGCGCTAAACTACGGCGCTTCCCTGCAAATCCTTAGTTGACTGCTCCCGCCAAATCCTTTAGTTAACCGCGGCCAAATCCTGAACCATCTGTCGACGAAGTTCGTTCGGGTCGAAATCCTTCGGCGCGGTCTTGAACAAACTGCCCGGGCTGGCATCGGCGCCAGCGGGGAACATCTTGGTCGCATTCTCTTTCACACGCTCGTCGTCCCACTTAACGCGTTCTGCTTTGATCGCGGCATCGATTTCAGCCTGGCGATTGGCCGCTTCGACCTTCTGGCGCTCCGGGGCGTCCCAGATGTCGTAGGCGGCTTCGAGACTGATGTTTTTCTCGTTGGCGATCTTCGAAAGTTCCTTGGGATCGATTACGTTCTTGCGGCCCGCAAACATGTGCTTCTGAGAAATTGCAAGGGTGCCTTCAAGTAGCTCAGACCACTTCGGAGCATACTGCTTTTGAATTCGGTCATCGACTAGTCGCTGGATATCCGCCTCGGCAACTGCCGGAGCCGCACCGGCCTTGATCCGCGCATCCACCATCGCTGTAATTTGTTCCTGCGTGAGCGCCGCAGTCTGATCCGTTCCCGGCGCGGCCGGAATCGTAAACTCACCGGCGGCGAGTTTCGCGAACGTACCGGCACCATGCTTGTCTTCGAACGCCTTGATCGCCTTGTCGTTGGCGATAACTGCGGCGGAATTCTTTTCGTACCACTCACGAGTGGCGCGGGCACTCAGTTTCCCGGCGGCGGCGTCCCCATCGAGTTCAGCCTGAAGTTTCTGGCGCTCGGTCATGATGGCGTCGAATTCGGACTGGGCCTTGTAGCCAGCGAGTTTCGTTTTCACGGCATCGCTCTGGATCTGTGCGGTCACCTTGGCGGCGATATCCGGATCCAGTCCCTGCGTCAACATTGCGATAAGATCTTCGGGTCTCATAATTTACTCTCTCGGCGGTTTACGCCGGTGCTCCTGGCGCTGGTGGTGGTGCGCCTCCCGGTATCCCTTGCATCGGCCCGGCTGGCGGTCCTGCCTGCCCCGGCTGCATGGCCTGCTGTGCTGCTGTCGTCAATAACGCTGTCGCTGCGGCGATAATCTGCCCGCATGGATTTTCTGCGCCTGGAACCATCCCAGACTGAACAACCTGCTTCGCGCCCTGAATGATCATGTCGACGCCCTGCTTCACCGGTGCCAGATTCGCTACCAGCGCTGCCATTGGATCTTGACCGACCTGCGGCGTCCCCTGCGCGCCGGACAGATCCGGTAGCGGAGGAAGTGGCGCGGTGCCAGCCGAGAATTGAGCAGCGGATCCCATTTATTTGCAAGAAGCCAATATAGCCGTGGTTCCCATTTATTTACAGGACGCCGGGCTGTCCATCGTGTTCTTCTTGCTCATCGCGCCGCCGAGCTTCGCGAAACCTGTGGTCTTCTTCGAACCGGCGGTCTTGCCCATGCTGTGCTTGCCTGATCCGGCTTTCATGGAACCTTTGTGAGTCATAAGTGTTAAATGGCTACCCCTGACCGCTAGTCAGGCGCTTACGCCAGCGCTCCCTTACCGCGCAACCGCGCGAGTGATTCAGATCTTGTCGTCGCACCGGACTTGTTCAATTTCCCGGCGCTGTCGCCTTTGAAGGCTTTGCTGGATGGCTTCAGGGATTTAGCGCCCTGGAACTTTCCGTTCTTGATGCTGGATTTTCCGAAGGCGCTGGCTGGACCGCCTGCACCGTCCTGGTCAGGATCTGCGCCGCTCATTCTGCCAATCATAGCCACTGGAGTGAGGGTAAGTCTGTAAGTCCTGTCAAGTCAACAACCTATACGTCAATGTGCAGTAATGTACGCTGATGCCACGTGACATGATATAATGCTGAGTAAATATGGCCGATGATGTGGTCAAAATAAAACTCGACAGGGATAATGCCGGACCAGACTGGTTAAGCCCGAAAGAATACGCAAATAAGCACGGTGTTTGCGTTCGCACTGTGTGGCGTTGGATTGAGCGCGGCACAGTAAAGGCGAAAAAAATAAATGGCCTCCGTGGAAGGTGGTTTATCGCGCGATGACCAGTGCAGAGAGAGTCCGCAAGTTTCAAGCTAAATACCCAGAGCGCTGTCGCGAATATGCGCCCGGCGGCCATCCGACAATAACCATTCCCGACTACCCCGTTGCCACCTGCACCTGCTGCGGCCAGCATCTGTCTGAGGATGTTTTGCGGGGGATGGGGTTGTGAAGACACCGGAGGAGCGCCTAGATCTGTGCCTGATACTAACCAAGCAGATTTTTGATTTATTCAAATCTGCCGGTGCTGATCGCCACATCGTGGCTACCGTTCTTAGCACGGCTACGGCATTAAGCAATACGATATCGCCTGGGGACACACTACACGCATGATCAACCTCACCGCCGACAAACCCTCCTGGCAGGAACTGCTGAGCATGATCATGCCGCAACAGCGCTTCTATTCCGCAGATGATCTCAATCCAGACCTCGTTGAGAAGAACGGCATGCCGCTCCTGATTCAACTCGGAGAGAATCCGGTGTTTAGGTTTCATATCTACCCGCCGGAGCGCACTGGGGATTGGGCTATGGCGTTGATTAAGGCTGGGAGGGATTCGTGAGCGTAGAATCCATCGCCACCAAACTAATCCGCACGTTCGAAGCGCCAGAGAACCGCTGTCTGGATGTCACGCTTCCATCCGACCTCGACGGCTACGTCCCCGGCAAACTCTGCGAATACTGCTGGACTGAGAACGTGAACGGTCAGTGCCCGAATGAATGCATGGAGCCGCCTATGTGCGATAAGTGTGGACGGAGGCATGAGTGAGCGACACCCCCAAGAAACCCATCCCCGTAGCCATCCAGCGCCTTATGTCTCAAGAAGTCTGGATGATCGGACCATTACCGCTCTGGCCCATAGATGGAGCCGTCTGGTCGGTCGCCTTGCGCCCTTGCGCATTTGCGATAAGCCCAATCCCTAGCTGTTGCTGTAATGCAAGCCTTCCCAGTTCGTCGGGCGGCACACTAAGGCCGGGAGGGATACACGTAGCAAGGATGCCCATTTTGTCCCACAAAGTGAACACGGAGCAGTAGCCCATTTTCGCCATCATAAAAAATTTCATCAGCTCGGCTTGCCCGGCTGAGTTCAAAAGCGAAGACGGATCGAACTTGCACGCGAACGACATCAGCATCGCACGCGCACGCAAGTACAGCGGACGCGGGTTGTCCATCCCAAGGGCGTTTTCGAATCCCGCAATGTCCCCTGGCTCACCATCTGGAACGTCATCAGGAATCTGAGTACCTGCCGCAAAATCAAAGTCCTCGCGGGTGACCGCCGAGGGTCCTAGCATCGCAACACGCTTGGAAATCGTATCGAATTGGTACATTCCATATAATTGGAACTCGGCTAAATCTTTATATGCCCCCTCTAATATTCTCGACCGCAACCGCGTAGCCGGGGTCATGGTCTTCATAATCGTGTCGATAGTATCGTCACTCGGGATCTGCGCCAGCCCCGCCATCGACGACGCATCAAACGTCCCCGCAATCTTCTGCATCTGCTCAATACAGAACTTAATAATCTCCCAAATAATCGGATCGAGCATCCCCGGATTCACAATCTGAATCCCCTTACCCGAAGCCATGTTGGTGCGGATCTTCATGCCCGGCGCCCGGGAGTCCGCTTTCTGCATTTCTGCTTTCGAAACGTTGCGATCCCCGATGATCGCCGGCTGAGCTACCTTCGCCGCATGGTCGTCAATGACGCGGAGATTCGCATTCATGGAGTTCTGCAGTGGCAGACAGTCCCAGAGCGGAGCCTTGCCGAACCACGAGCCATTTTGCGGGTTCAGGGTGAATTTAATCAGCGGGAACTTCGCGTGCCAGTACGGAGACGGCCCGTCATAGAGCAGCGCGCCGCCGCCCCAGACAATCATGCGGTGGAATGGGTACAGAGGTGCTCCCGGCGGCACTTCGTAGGACCATGGCGTTTCAGCCTGCCACTTTTTCGACGGCGGAGTCGGGAGAACCTGATTTTCCATCTGCGCGGTATCGGGGTTGTACGTTCCCAGTGACCCAGGCGTGCCCGGTACGTCGACTTCTTCCCACGGACCCATGCGCACGGTCTTGCCGGTCTTGTTGACCCGCATATCCCGCAGGTACATCGTGTTGACGAATACGGTAGGACTGCCGGGAATTGCAGAGTCAGCCTTCGAACGCTTCGAAAGCGGTCCACCACGCTCTCCGGGTCCTTCAATGACGCGCTGTATCCAGCCAAAGAAGCCGCTGCCGACGTTTCCACCGGTATCTGGCTTAACGACTTTATTGAATTCCTCTTTTACCCAGTCCGGAGTGCGCGCACGACGTACAATGACGCCTTTGCAGTCCTGGAACGTGTGATAACTGATCGGATCGATCGGATAGACGTTCCGCGGATCTTCCCGCTCGAGCATCAGGTCATTCAACTGGCGGGAATAGTAGTGGTGGGCCACGCCGGTGCCAGCTACGGTGTAGTCGCGGATGACGTCGGCGATGCGAAGGTCTATCTGGCGGTTGTTGTACCAGTGCTCGGCCTCTTTGTTGGAATTTTCGGCCTGTTTTTGATACTTCGGGTTTTGGGTCTGGTAGTTCCAGAAATAGCGGGTGTCGGTGAGTTGGGCTGTCAGGTCTTCAGAAATTTTCGGAATTAAATTACAACTTGTTTTGCTCAGACCCGACTTCGCCATCGGGGCGTAGGAGACGTTGTTGCCTTTCTCGTTAGACCAGATACTATCGATCGCAGAACTGATCAGGTTGTAGCCGATCTGGCTGGTCAAAAATTCTTGTCCGCGCTTCAGACGAGAGTCGCACCATTGAATGATATTGAACTCGGTTGTGTCCGGTTCGGCGGAGTCATCTTTTAATGGCGGAAGGTCAAAATTATCTGGCATAAAAATCGTTTTGTCGATTACAATGAAACATGCGACCTAAACACAGCATACTTCAACCCGGCGTAAAGTTTAACAGATTCACGGTGTTAGGCTTCGATAGAGAAAGAAGGTCGCCGGGCGGATCTATTCAGTACTTGTACAAATGCCGCTGTGATTGTGGAACGGAAAAGGTCGTTATCTATGGAAACCTTAGGGCCGGAACAACTCGGTCGTGTGGTTGTCTTGCAAAAGAAAACCCCACCAACAAAACTCACGGAGCCACAGGTACGCCAGAGTTCGCGTGCTGGGGGGCAATCAAAACCAGATGCCTGAATCCCAATCAACCTTCATGGCCGCGTTACGGTGGGCGTGGAATCAAAGTCTGCGAGCGCTGGCTCGAATCATATGAGAGCTTCCTGGCCGACATGGGGCCTCGCCCGTCCAAAAAGCATTCTATTGAACGGCGCAACAACGACGGCGACTACGCTCCCGACAACTGCTATTGGGCGACCGTAAAAGAACAAGGAAATAACAGATGCACGAGTCAGAAGTTTTTGTTTTGGGGAGAGATGCGTACCCTTCGGCAGATCGCCGACGCTTCAGGCATTAACTACCAGACCTTCTATTACCGATGGAAGAACGGGGCATCGCTGGAGGAAGCATCTAAATCGGAAAACTATGGACAGTATGTGTTTTTTGAGGGTCGCTATATGACCGTAAGAGAGTATGCCCGGCTTAATCGGGTGGTGCGCTATGCCACTCTGTATTGGCGTATTCACAACAAAGGCATGAAGCCAGAAGATGCTCTTGTTGGGCTTGAACGGCATCCTGAATGAGTGATCCCCGCCTCCACAAATCCGACTGGGTAGTTCGCGATGTAGACATCGCTGTCGCCCGTCGTTTGGTTGAGGCTGAGCACTACGCTGCCGGTGCCAGCAACACGGCTACGTACTTACATGGACTGTTTCGGGAGGGTGATATCTTCCAAGAGCAATGCGTTGGCGTGGCTTGGTGGATTCCACCAACACGAAGCGCAGCTGAAGCAACATACCCGGCGAACTGGAAAGGTGTTCTCGCGTTATCGCGGTTGGCGATTCGCCCTGAGGTTCCAGCTAATGCCTGTACGTTTCTGCTTGCGCGTTCCAGACGCCTTATCCCGGCTGAGACATGGCCGTGCCTTGTCACGTACGCCGACGAATGGCGCGGACACACTGGGGCGATCTACAAGGCCGACAACTGGCACTACGCGGGAAAGACGAAGCCGGAACGAACGTATCAGATCAATGGCCGTATGGTCGCAAGAAAAGCGGGAGCGCACACGAGGACGCATTCGGAGATGCTCGAACTCGGAGCGTTGATGGTCGGTTCATTCGCGAAACACAAATTCGTTATGACTCGCGGTTAATCAGGAACGAAATTCCCCACGCCCCGAACGCCACGATCTCAAGAACTGACCACGCAATCCCGAGATTCACGCTGTTCAGGTAGTCGGCACCGGCCAGCATCAGTGCGGAGTAGAGAATCAGGAAGCCGGCCAATATAGCACTGGTGACTTCCCTGGAACCAATAACCGAAATGATCCCCATCGCCAACGTAACAGTACCGCAACCCCACATTACGGTCTCTGTTGGGCTGCTGGGCCAGTGATTCGCTTGAGAGATCACTGCGGTAGCTACAAGCGCTGCCAAGGCAGATATCTGGACCAGCATCTCAGTCGGGTGGATCAGTTTGGAAACGAGGAAACCCAAGAGTAAAGTGGAGCCGATCTGTTGCCCGTACCACAGATAGGCGTAATCGTTAGGCCACAGGCGAAATATGTCCAAAGCGCGAAGCCCAATGCCGGTCAGTAAGTAAAATGCCGCCCATACGGTCCAATGCCGCTGCGCGCGGTGGAATCCGATCAGGACGGCGATAAAGCGGACTGCCAGAGAGACGATCCAGATCTCACGAAGCATTACTGTCCAGGGGGATATGTGCCCCCGCCTTCAGGAGGCGGATCTGGCGCCGGAAGAGGATCATCTTCCGCATGCACCGAGTGGCCCTTCAGAAACCCACACGTCGCACAAGGCTTATCCGCCGGCCCTTTGTGCTTGTGGGGAATGGGAGTCAGCGGTTTCGTATCAATTGGTTTCATTCGAAGTTCTCTTAAAAAAGCCCTTGACCTTTTCAGCAAGTTTTTTCACCGCACCGGAACCCCAGGCCTTCGTTCCTGAAATAATTCCGTTGACCGTCCAGATTGCCGCGGCGATCGCCAGTCCGATTTTTTCCCCGCGGTCCATTAACCGCATTATTTCACAAATGGATGAATTTAATCCGCACCTTTAATCAGCAGCATCGCTGCCCTTTAATCCGCCCGGCATCCACTGCCAGTTAATCCGCCGCATCTCCACCGCGCATCAAGCGGCTCAGGTTTATGTTGATCTGATCAATCGATACCTTCATCGCGTTCCATTTTTCGTCGGCGATATCACGGGCATCAACCAGCGCCCGCTTCACGTGCTCTTCCCGCTCATTGTCCAGTTTCTCGTGTGCGTCCATGCGGGCTGAGATTGGACCGGTAATTTTTTCTGGCAGGTGTTTGATGGACTTGAACAGTTTCCACGCGCCACCCACAACGGCAGCGACTATGGCTGAATGATTCCAAAGCCATAGAGCCTGAACATGCAGCATGTCGAGTAGCGTAACCGTAGGAACCGCCTGGACAGTTTGAACTGCCAGATGGGTTACTTGCACGTTGAGACCATATGTGGAGTTTACTACACTTAGGAGCAGTTACGGTATCATTCCGCCGGCCCATCCACCAAAGGAGTCTCCATTGTCCAATCACCGCTCTGATTCGCCGCCCGCCAGTCGTCGATGATCGCATTCACGACTTCTTTCGGGGCTTTGGGGGTTTCGAAGCGTTCCTCGGGCATGGGTTCGTTGCCGCTGGTGAAGTTCGATGCTTCGTGTACCGACCCAGTTTCCTTCTCATGCTGGATCATACTCATGATCTCTTCGCGGACGTAGCCCTGTGCCGCATACACAGGTGACATGGGTTCGCCTGCTCGGGCTGGGCGCCGGATCTCTCCTGTGACTGGGTGACGGTAGACCACGGCGCGCTCTGACGCATGGGGTTGGGCGTGGCGCTCGATGGTGTCACGGTGGCACTTGCTACAGTAGCGCGCCTCCCCGGGGTTCTGTTCACCGCATTGGCCGCACCACCAGAGGACGCGCGTACGGCGACCAGAGATGTTGGCAGAGTTTACGAGGTTGGGCATATTTCCTCACGAATCGAGTATTTCAGGAACTTGTATCCACGGTCCACAGCATCCATCGTTTCGATCAAACGGGACTCTGGCGTACCACCAAGAAACTCCTCAGTGACGCGGTTTAAATCTGCTGAAACATCCTCAGTCATAAATTTAAACGATCGGCTGATGCTCAAAATGCTTGAGCCCGCGCTTATCCCACAGGAACGACTTTATTTCCATCGTGCCGGCTTGGCGCTTGAGCTTTTGCGTGGCATCTGCAGTCATAGTGAACACGACCGTCGACGTTCCATCGGCGTGCTCTTCGAACTCGCAGCCTGTTTTGAATGGCGGCGGTAGCGGAGGGGGTGCGGCGACCGCTACGGGTGCGGCTGGCTTTAGGGGTGCTTGTATTGCGGGCATGGTTATTCCTCTATCTCGATGATGAGATCTGCTTTTTCAATGACGGTCTGCATTTCAAATTTTGACATGCCAGAGTCGCGCAGGATGCGGACGATTTCTTGGGTAACGCGATCAATGACAAGATTGCGCTCTGCTGTTTTTTCCTCGGCTGACGGCATAAGACTATATTATCCTTTTTCGAGTGTGTCGGACATAAGGCCCATGAATTCGGCGGTTTCGATTAGCGATCTGTCCGCCTCGGCCACCTCCAGCCGGATGGGCTGCAGAAAACTATTATCTGTCCATACGTATAGGAAAATGTCAGCCCCACCAGCGACTGCCATGCGCTCTTCGGCGTTGAGTTTCCACCTGGAGAGAATGATCCCATCAGAACGTTTTACTGTCGGGAGGGGTGTATGGACTGATGAAACCTTCGCATACGTCACTTCTTTGTCCTGAAATTCCTGCGCGATTACTGGGGTGGTGGCGTACATGCTAATATTGCTCCTCCATGAGCGGAACTCTTCGCGACGGCCCGACTAAAATCTCACGACCGAATCCTGTGAATTTCAGGCCCGTAATTTCAACGCGCGGCCAACGCTTGCGGCAGACCATAACCTGATCCCACGTCGTATATTCCTTCGGAGTCAAACGACCGGCAGCCGCTTCGCGAACTTCGGCCACGAACTCTGGGTCAGCATCCATCGGAAGTTGTTTAATCAACTGTTGCGCTTTTCCCGGGATCTCCCAAAAACTCGGAGCTGCAACGCGATCCACTTCGCGGTAGTCAATCCAGAAGTCGCTGGGTTTGTATTCGGGGAACTGGCTGACATAAACCGGCTCACTCACTTCGGCTTCTCCTCAATCTTCTTCCTCAACTCTTTCAAGAACTCAATCCGCTTGTTCAACAGGCCAACCACGCCGAACATCTCGTTGAATACTTCGGGATCAGTTGGCTTGCCGATGAAGTTCGCGGATCTCACCAGCGCGTAGAGAGATTTCAAACGGCGGTCGATGGGTGGGAGTTCGGGGGTTTTCTTGGGCATGTCAGTCTAGCCAATCGCTGGTCGCCGATTCCT
>Ga0105248_10000099_pt1 | contig 95945 bp, 88 predicted proteins | sample KBSS34metaG_FD_81524 | JGI IMG/M metagenome (GOLD analysis project Ga0105248, IMG submission 81524) | Switchgrass rhizosphere microbial communities from Kellogg Biological Station, Michigan, USA - KBS S3-4 metaG | ecosystem: Host-associated > Plants > Roots > Rhizosphere > Soil | place... | reverse complement strand
GGGCTCTTCGCCCTGTCGCTGATCCGGCCCGGCGCGAGCAACCTCGACATCGCCTGGCGCATGGCGCTCTGCGGCGCGGGCTTCGGCTTCTTTCAGTCGCCCAACAACCGCGCCATGATCACCTCCGCGCCGATGCACCGCTCGGGCGCGGCCGGCGGCATGCTGGCGACAGCGCGGCTGCTGGGCCAGACCGCCGGCGCGGTGACCACGGCGGTGTTCTTCCACCTGGCGGGCACCCGCTCGGTACCGACCGCGGTCGCCACCGCCGCGGCCCTGGCGGGCATCGCCACGGTGGTCAGTCTGTCGCGCCTGTCGCTGCCGCCCCGGCCGCGGCCTGAGCCGCTCGACCGCGAAAGCCAGGTCGCCGCCGGGCCCTGATTAGAAGAAATACTTCGCCGTCACGATGAACCCGGGCCGGCTCTGGTTCGGGTGCGCCAGAGGCTTCGGACCGCTCGCGGCCCACGCCAGGTCGATCTCGGCCTTGCCGAACTCGCGCGCCACGCCGAGCTGGGTGTCCATGCGCCAGCGGCGGCCGTCCCGCTGGGGCGTTCCGCCCAGCCGCTCATGAGCGCCCATGTGGCCGGTCAGCCGCCAGACGTTGGCGAAGCGGTGCGAGGCGTTCAGGTCGACATAGGCCGAGTTCACGCCCTGGCGCGGGTAATCCGGCGCGAAATAGACGTGCGCGCTGACGTCGCCCTGGACGACGCCGACGTAGGCCTCGGTGTAATGCAGGGTGACCCTGTGCTCATAGTCGATGGTGTAGGCCAGGTTGCTCACGCCGACGTCCCAGGAGCGGTCGGACCCGAGCGGGCCGGTGAAGCCCAGGTATTCGTTGTGGCCGACATAGCGGTGGTCACCACTCCGGTCCTCGGCAGCGAAGCCGGCCCGGCCGAGCAGGCCGCCGCCGGCATAGACGCCGCTAGGATGATCGTAGGAGAGGTTCAGGGCTATCGCGGCGCTATCATCGGTCAGCGACAGGCCGCGCAGCCGCGCGTCGGAGGCCAGCGACGCGCTGACGCCGACCTGTGCGCAAGCGCAGGTCGGCAGGGCCAACAGGAAAAAGGCAAATCCGAGTGTCGGCCTTAACGCCGCGACCTGCCCCCGCTCCACCTTATGGGCGGGCCATCGCAGCGAGGGTGGCGGGCCGGCCGCAGGCGCAGTCATGGCACGCACTTGGGGCGGCGATGAGCGTCGCGCAAGCGTCAATGCCCCCAGAACGCAGCATCGTCAGTGTTGGGGGCCGATGCGACCGAGGGCTCTTTTCCCGGGCCAGCGCCACCAGGCCGCTGACATGGGCCGCGGCGAAGGAGCTGCCGTTGACCAGCGACCAGCCGCCGCCGGGCGCGGTCGTCGGCACGTCCCGCCCCGGGGCCAGGTAGACCCCGGGTTCGAGGCCGCGCGTCGGATCGTCGGTCACGGCTATGACCCCTGGGTGAGAGGCGGGAAAGCCGCCGTGCGCCAGCTGGGGGTCGACCGCGCTGACCACCACCGCGCCGTGGGCCAGGGCCGCGTCAATCAGCTTGCTGAGCAGCAGGTCGGGCGGGCCGGTGAGGCTGAGGTTGATCACCTGGGCGCCGTTGTCGATGGCGAAGTGGATCGCCTTCGCCAGGCTCAGGGTGTCGCAGACCGTCGCCGGGCCGTCCGCGGCCTGCCAGCAGGCGCGGAGCGCCATCAGCCGGGCGCCGGGCGCGATCCCGGCGATGCCCTTGCCATTGTCGGCCACCGCGGCGATCACGCCGGCCACGCCGGTGCCATGCAGTTCGGGGCGGCCCGGATGGTCGAGGACGAAATCCTCGTTGATCTGGACCTGGCCGGCGAGGTCGGGATGGCGGGTGTCGACCTGGCTGTCGACCACGGCGACCCGCACGTTACGCCCTGTGGCGATCTGGTGCAGGTCGGCCAGCCGCCACGCAGCGGCCGCCGGTTGCAGGCGATAGAGCGGATCGTTGGGCGCGGGCGCTCCACTCGGCGTCGCTGCTTGGGTGCGGTAGACCTGCACCGGCTCGGACCACTCCACATCATGCTCGCGCGAGAGCGCAGCGGCCACGTCGGCGGGCGACTGGCCGGCGGGCACCGCCATGATGAAGCAGTCGACGCCGACCAGAGGCATCGGCCAGCCGCTGACCAGGGTCAGGCCGTGGGCGTGGGCGAGGCGGTCGGCGATCCGCCGCCGCGCCGCGCGCGCGCCGCCGCCGCCGTAGCCGTCGGAGTAGCCCTCCGAGGTGAAATGCTGAGCCGGCAGGCGGAGCATCACCAGCACCTGCTGGTCCGCCGCATGCGCCGCGCGGACCGGAACGTCCGCGGCGCGCGCAGGTCCGAGCGCGCACAACCCCAGCGCGAGGGCGAGGGCAAGCCAATGGGTGAGACGACGCATGACCATCACTCTTAGCGCGCGGGGCCGGGATCGAGCGGCGCGGCCAGGACCACATCAGCGCGGCCGCGCAGGGTCGCGAGCGCCGCCTGGCGCTTGGCCGCAGGCACGCGCAGAACGTAGGCGTCCGTCGCGGTGGGCCCGTCCACCAGGCGTGCGTCCGTGGCGACCAGGGCCTCGCGCATGTCGCGCTCACGGGTGTCCGGCCGGAAGATCACCACCACATTGCCCGACGCTGCGCCGGGCGCCGCGCTCAGGGTGTGGTAGGTCGCCGGTTGCATCGACGGCAGCAGCAGGACGCCGCTGACCAGCAACAGGAAACTCGCCGCGGCCCAGCCGGTCCAGGGGGCGGGCGTGGCGATCGCGCCGGCGAACTGGCGCAGACGGCCCAACGGGCGGTCCCGGTCCATCCGTTTCTTCATGCGCGACCAACTGCGGTCGATGTCGACCGGCATGCGCGCGACCTCGTCGTCCAGCCGCCGCTCGAACTGGACCTCAGCCTGGCAGTCCGGGCAGTTGGCCAGGTGCGCCTCCACCCGAGCGCGGTCGGCCGCGTCGAGCTGGCCGGTCGCATACCAGGGCAGCAGGTCACGCAGTTCGCGGTGACGCTCTGCGTCGAGTCGAATGATGTGTCCCATCGGTCTTCGCCTTACAACCAATCGGTCAGCTGGCCCGCCAGCATCGCCTTCAGATGCCTGCGAGCGTGATGCATGCGGGTTTTCACGGTCCCGACCGGGCAATCGAGGATCTCGGCGATCTCACGATAGCCCACGTCGTGGAAATAGGTCAGGTCGACCACCGCGCGGTGGTCGGCCGAGAGCTGCGCCATGGCGCTCATCAGGATCGCCTGGGTCTGGCGCTGGCCGAGCTGCTGCTCGGCGCCAACCTCTCCGCTCGGCCGCGTTTCGAGGCCGTCGTCCTCGACCGGCTCGTCATGGCGCGAACGGGCCTTCAGCGCCGTCCGGTAGGCGATGGCGAAGATCCAGGTCGAGACCTTGCTGGCCCCGTTGAACCCCTCCGGCCGCTTCCAGACCACCATCATGGTGTCGTCGAGCGCCTCTTCGGTCAGCTGCGGGTGGCGCAGGATGTTCATCAGGAAGCGGGTCAGCCGCGGGTGGTACCGTCGATAGAGCTCCTCGAACGCCTTCAGGTCCCGCTCGGCGATCCGCGCCAGCAGCGCGACCTCACCGCCCGGGTCACGGCTGAGCTCCGGCGGCGTCGGCGCGCGCGCCGACGTCCCGCGAGGGGCGGCGGTGGGCCGTTCGTCATTGGCCGGGGGCCGCCGCAGAAGCATTTGGCTCTCTTGCATAACGTCCGTGGATGCCGGCCACGGGCGAAAAGGTTCAATTTGAAGGGGCTTTTATAGTGACGCTTGGTCAGCGCCGGACGACCCCATCCGCCATCTAGGCATTCGCTGCGTCGGTCTCCACCTCACCAATGAACCTTTTTCCGGCGGTCCGGCATCAACCCTTCACCAGTCGCTAACCATGTGGGCTTTCACGGGGGCGACCGGGCGTGAGGAGTAACTTGATGCGGAAAGCTCTCCTGACCGCCGGCGTCGCTCTTGCCCTGTTGGGCGGTGGTGCGCATGCCACGGTGTTCACCAACCACCGGATCGACAAGGCCGGCGACTTCCTCGCTGGCATCCCCGAGGCTGACCGGGCCGCCAACGGCGACCTCGACTTCACCGATATGTCGGTGTCCTTCGACGACGCCACCGGCGTGTTCGATGTCACGGTGACGCTGGCCGACGACATCAACACAACCCAGGCCGGCGCCTATGTGATCGGCATCGACACCGGCAAGGGCGCGCATGGTCCGTTCGGCGGGGTCGGCGAGCCGAACGTCTTGTTCGATCAGGCTCTGACCCTGCAGAAGGACGGCACGGGGACGCTCTCACTTATCGATGCCGACGGTAAAGCGGCGGGATCCAAGGGGCTGAACGCCGTCATGGGTCCCCAGGGGTTTTCGGTCGAGATTAAGCTGGCCGACCTGACGCCGACCGGCCTCCTTGCCCCACAGGATTTCGGCTTCAACGCCTGGTCGAAGAAGGGCTCCGTGCTCGCCGATTTCGCTCCCAACAACAGGCTCCTGTCGGCGGCAGTCCCCGAACCCGCCACCTGGGCCATGCTCGTCGGTGGTTTCGCCGTTATCGGCGGATCCCTTCGCCGGCGACGGGCGTCGAACGCGCGGCTGCTTACAGTCTAGCCGCGCCGTCGACGTCGTAGGCCAGGGCCCCCACCCGCACCCCCCAACCTGCCGGTGGGGGCCCTGGTTTGCACCTCTTCCCTGATCATCTTCCCAGGAATCCGGAGTTCAGTATGAGTAAGCGTGTTGCCGGCGGGCATCTCCCCGCCGTTCGATCCCTCGTGGCCGTCGCGGCCATGGCCCTTGGCGCCGCCGGCGCGGGGCACGCACTCGCCGGCCCCCTGGGTGGCGATGTCAAATTCACGCTGGCGGGCGGCGCGCTCCCGAACCCCGGCGTGAACGAGGTCATCAAGGGCGATCACCAGACCGGCGCGGCCGGCAGCGGGCTCAGCATCGGCGATACGGTGCACAACGGCGCGCCGAACGGCGCCGGCGACACCAGTCACCTGACCGTCCAGGTGCAGGCCGGCGGTCGGCCGGGCAGTAACGTCATTCTCGGCGCCCGGGCTGAGGCGGTCGTCAACGTCAACGATCCGACCGGTCCGGTCAGGCAGGACTCCTTCAGCGGAGCGATCCTGGCGACGGCCACCGTCAACGATCACATCACCGCCCTCGGCTCCGCGGCCGAAGCCGGCCGGATCGTCACCCTGCACACCATTCTCACGCTGGATAACTCGTCGATCAATTTCGACGCCGAAGAAGACCAGCCTGGCGGTCATGGCCCCTGGTCGGCGCACAACACGTCGCAGTTGTCGCTGTTCGGGACGGTCAACGACACCGACGGCGGGCGAGCCATTTCGATCCTCGGATCGGGCGCCAGCGGGCAGACCAACGACGGCGAAACCTTCGCCTCCCTCGACGTCACCCACACCGAGATTGGAGTCTTTCCGGAGCCCAGCGTGCACGGGATCACCCGCGTCGAACTCGAGACTCAACTGACCGTGGGCCAGGCTGCGGACTTCGCGCTGGAGATGCTCCTGCTGACGAACAGCTCGATCTTCGACGGCAACGGCTCCAACAATACGCTGGCGGCCCTTGAGCAGTCCTTCGCCCTCGAAGGGGGCGCCGGCGCCAGCTTTTTCACCGATCAGAACGGCGCCCGGATCAACGATCTGTCGCTGCAGTCCGACGCCGGCTTCGACTTCCTGCGCGTCCAGGCTCAGGAGACCGGCGGTGGCGGCGCAGCCGGGGTGCCGGAACCGGCGACCTGGGCCCTGATGATTTCGGGCCTTGGCATGGCCGGCGCATCCCTGCGCCAGCGGCAGCGCAAGCGCCTGACGGCCTGACCGGCCGTCAGCCGACGTTGCGGCCGCGGCCTTCCCAATACGGCTTGCGCAGTTCGCGCCGCAGCACCTTGCCGGATGCATTGCGCGGCAGGAGGTCGATGAAATCGATGCTCTTGGGCGCCTTGTATCCGGCGATCCGCGTGCGCGCGTAGGCGATGATGTCGGCGGGCTGCGGATCGGCGCCGGCGGCGGCCACGATGATCGCCTTCACCGCCTCGCCCCAGCGCTCGTCCGGCACCCCGATGACCGCGGCGTCGGCCACGCCGGGGCAGCCCAGGATCGCGTTCTCCACCTCGGCCGGATAAATGTTCTCGCCGCCGGAGACGATCATGTCCTTCACGCGGTCGTGGACGAAGATGTAGCCGCGCTCGTCGGAGAAGCCGGCGTCGCCGGTCTTCAGCCAGCCGTCGGCAGTGATGGTCTCGGCGGTGGCCTCGGGGCGATTCCAGTAGCCGGCCATGACCATGCCGCCCTGGATGGCGATCTGGCCGATCTCACCCACCTCGGCGTCGCTGTCGTCCTCGCGGATGATCTTCACCGCCATGCGCGGCCAGGCCTGCCCGCAGGAGCGCAGCAGCTCGCCCACATGGTCGCCGGGTTTCAGCGAGGTGCCGGCCCCCGTGCTCTCGGTCATGCCGTAGAACTGGATGAAGCCGCAGCCGAAGCGCTCCGTTGCGGTCGCCAGCACGGCCTCGCTGATCGGCGAGGCGCCGTAGGCCACGGTCTTCATGCTGGAGAGATCGGCGCCTGCCAACTCTGGCGCCTGCAGGATCATGTTGATCATCGCCGGCACCAGGAAGACGTGGGCGACCGTCTCGGCTTCGATCAGCTTGAGCACAGACGCCGGACTGAACTCGGGAAGGATCACCACGCGCCCGCCCGCAGCGAGCCCGGAAAAGCTGATGTTGGTGCCGGCCACGTGGAACAGCGGCATCACGATCAGCACGGTGTCGTCGGCGCCGTAGTCGAAACCCTCTACCTCGGTGCGCAGCTTCAGGAATTCCGCATAGTTGGCGTTGTTCAACCGCACGCCCTTGGGCAGGCCGGTGGTGCCGGAGGTGTAGAGCTGCAGGATGTCGTCGTCGGCCAGCGGCGCCTGGACCAGCGGCGGCGGCGCGCTGTCTCGCAAGCCCGCGTAGCTGTCGAAGCCCGCGCAGTCGGCGCCGACCCCGATCAGGCGGATCGGCCGGTCGACCTGGCTCACTACCATCTGGGCGGCCTCATAGAATTCGGGCGTCACGAAGAACAGGTCCGCGCCGGAATCCTGCAGGATGAAAGCGATCTCCGGGATCGCCAGGCGCGCGTTGATCGGCGCCAGGCACACCCGGGCCCGCGTGGCGCCGAAGAAGATCTCGAAGAACGCCTCGTGGCTGCGGCCCAGCCAGGCGATGCGGTCGCCGGGCTTGGCGCCGGCCTTGGCCAGCAGCCCGGCCACCTGATCGGCGCGGCGGTCGAGCTCGCCATAGGTGAGGGTACGGCCCTCGCACTGGACGGCGACCTTGTCGCCGCGTTCGGCGGCGTGCACGCGGGGAAGTTCGGAGAGAATGTCGATCGTCTGGCCCATGGCCTGATTGCTAGCGCAGCTTGGCGCGCGTGAACACCACCACCGTGCACAGCCGATCGCGCCAAAGATTCACGATGGCGCCCAGATTTTGAACCGCTGCCAGAACGGCCGGCATGAACCCTTCGCCAGTCGAGTACCGCGCGGACCCCGCGTACGACCGGTCGCTCCGCGCAGCGCGTTCAGGCCCTAGTTAAGGACCCTTTTTATGAAAGCTTTTTCGACCTTAGTTCCGGCTGTGCTGGCGGCTTCGCTGTGCGCGGCGTCGCTGCCGGCCCATGCCGCTGTGATCGCGCAGTTCCAGCCGGCCGCCGGCACCGCCGACTTCAGGTGGGTGAAGAGCGACGGCGGCACCGGCGGCCACCTCTGCTCCGTCAGTGACCCGACGTCCAACGTCAAACAAGGTGTCGCCAGCCACTTCACCTTCTTCGATCCGGCGCTGGCCGACATGGTCTTCCTCCCGGCCGTGTTCACGATTGACGCCACCGTGGACGAAGGCAACGCGGCGACCTTCAACGACGCGTCCAAGACCTTCACTCAGACCGGCCTCACCGGTTCCTTCCACTTCACCTATTCCGGGGCCGACACCACCATCGACGGCATCGCTCTGGTGAACGGGGAGGACCTCCTGAGCGGGGATTTCACCGACGCCTGGATCCAAGGCTTCAACACGTCGGGCTCGGTCAACCTGACGGTCGGCAATGGCGGGTCGGCGACCTTCAAATCGGCGGTGGCGGACTTCAGCCATGCGGTCGATGGGAGCCAGGCTTTCGCCCTCAACCTGCTTTCCGTGACGCCGGGCTTCGGTGCCGCGAAGGGCAAGGCCCTCGACTCGTTCGTGGGCAGCGGCGGCGGAAATCTTGCGCAAGACGTGGCGGCCGGCGTGCCGGAACCGGCGACCTGGGGCCTGATGATTGTGGGCTTCGGCGGCGTCGGCGCCCTGATGCGCAGCAAGCGTCGGCGCATGGCCGGCGCGCTCGCCTAGGCCTTAAGTTCAGCTCTGCGTCAGCCGGCCGCCCGGCCGGCTCGCCGCAGGGTTGACAGGTCGCGGGCCACGCGGATCCACAACAGCACCAAGCCCGTCAACACCACGAACAGCGTCGCTGCGGTGACGATCACGATGACCGGGTGGTTGTAGGTGCGCGTGGCGCCGAAGTTCATGATGTGGATCTGGTAGAAGAAGTCATAGACGTCCCACAGCGATGAGCGGCGGCTGAGCACCTCGCCGGTGAAGCTGTCCAGATAGAGCCGGCTGTGTTCGGCGTCGGAGAAGCTGGCGCGCCACAGGGGGCCGGAGACCTGGGCTTCCTTCGGCGCGGTCTCCTCGTAGTCGACGCCGGTCAGCTTGCCCGCCCCCTTATAGGCCATTTGCGCGTAGCGCCGGGCCTCGGGCGCTTTGATCTCATCGACGTTCTCGCCCGTGTAGGCGTTCCACCAACCCTCGCTGCCGGCCGCCGACTTCAATACCCAGATCGGGCCGCGCGGCGTGTTCTTCAGGGTGGCGCTGCCCACATCGGTCTGGTCGGCAAGCGCCAGTTGGCGCTCCAGCGGCACCAGCCGCTTGAGGTCGATCGGCGGCAGTTGCGGCGTGGCCGCGTGTTGTTCGCCGCGCACCGTCTCGATCGGAATGGCGGTCATCACCAATCCGCCCACCACCCAGCCCAGCACCTGGATTGCGACCACCAGGGCGACCCACTTGTGGATTTGCAGCGAGAGTCTCAGCACGGCGGTCTCCAGGCCCTAGCGCAGCTTCAGACGGCCGAACAGCATCGCCCCGCGTGGATCGTTGCCGTAGGCGGCGTCCAGGGCGTTGGGCAGGAAGTCGAAGGCGTAGAGTGCGCCGAGCCCGACGCTGATGTGCGCCGAGACCGGCCAGTCGCGGACCGCGCCCAGCGAGACCTTGCCCACCGTGTACGTCGGCCCGGCATGGCCAGCCGCGAGGGTCAGCTCGTTGTTCTCCACCCGCTCGGCGCGGCCGAAGATCGTCCAGCCCGCGTTGGGCTTGACCGCACTCTCCAGCGCCCAGGCCTGCAGTGCGATCCCGTCACTCTTGCGCCAGCCCCAGGCCGCGGTGGTCGACCACCAGCCCTCGGTTCCGACCGGGACGGTGTAGATCGCGCTCGCCGACCATTTGGTCTGGTTGGCCTCCGGCTCCAGTTGTTCCGGGCTCTTCTCGTCGGCCCAGGAGGTCTGCAGCGACCAGTTGGCGCTCGGGTTCCAGGACAGACGCACCGCCGTTGAATCCAGCGCCCCGGTCTCGATGTTCCAGCGGTGCTGGTCCGGCTCCCGGCCGTGATAGCGCGAGGCCTCGACCTTCCAGTCATCATGCACATAGCCGGCGGTCAGCACGCCGAAGGTGATGTGGGTGGAGTCCAGCCAGTGGTGGGTGATCGGCGCCTCGGGCGAGTCCATGATCGACATCCGATGCATGAAGGCCGGCGGTCCGAACGCCGGCTCGCCCGGCAGGCCTGCGTAGATGAAGGCGCTGTCGCTGTCCGACAGCCGCTGGCTGTAGGACGCGGAGAGTTCCATGATTGCGTCATGCGGATGCTGGCGGTCGACCAGCGGCGTCTTGCCGTCGGCGGTCTCACCGGTGGCGAGCAGCAGGGGATAGCCCGCCGCGCCCATGGCGGGATCGGGGCTCACCATGCCGCGCAACTGCAGGGTCCCGGCCTCGCCGACCGCGCGCTTGGCCATCACCATGAGCATGCCGGAGACGAAGGTCTTCTCATCGCCACGCGGCCCCGACTGCCAGTCGTACACGCCGTTCGCCACGCCGTGGATCATCAGCATCCAAGGGCCTTGCATGATGTGCAGCCCCTGGTGCTGCGAGGCGTCCGGCTGCCAGGACGTGCCCGAGGCCTCGCGGGTCGTCGGATAGGGGCCGAGCACGCCCTGCATCATCGCGCGCGGATCCATTCCGGCCATGGCGGCGGGCTCTGCCGGCGAGGTCGCCGGCGCGGGCTGCGCATGGTCCATGCCGGGCATGCTCGGCATATCCTGGGCCGAGGCTTGGCCCGCGGACAAGATCGCCAGCACGGCGACAGACGCCAACAACAGACGGCTCATCGCGCGGCGCGCTCCAGCAGATGGATCAGTTCGGCCGCCTTGCGGCGCTGCTCGTCTGCGTCGCCGCTGACGATGGCGCCCTCGACGCAATGACCCAGGTGCGTCTTCAGGAGTTCGGTTTCCACCCGCGCAAGCGCGGCCCGCGCCGCCTGCAATTGGGTCAGGATGTCGATGCAGTAGCGGTCGTCCTGGACCATGCGGGCGACGCCGCGCACCTGGCCCTCGATCCGGTTGAGGCGGTTGAGCAGCCCCGGCTTGTTCTCGCGGTCCATCCTCACCTCTTTTCGTCGAGGGTGACCTTATACCCTCCCAGGGTATTTGCAATATGCCCCCTAGGGGTATAGGCCGTCAGTCTGGGAGACCGGCCATGAGCGAGCATCACCAGCACCATCACAACCCGGCTGCGGGCGCGCCCGTCGATCCCGGCGCCATCTACACCTGCCCGATGCATCCGCAGATCCGCCAGGTAGGGCCGGGACATTGTCCGATCTGCGGCATGGCGCTCGAACCGCTGATCGCCACTGCGGAGGATGGACCGAATGCGGAGCTCGCCGACATGAGCCGCAGATTCTGGATCGCGCTCGTGCTCACCGCGCCCGTCTTCGCCTTGGAGATGGGCGGGCACCTCTTCGACCTGCACGCCTGGATTTCGCCGGCGGTTTCCGGGTGGGTTCAGTTCGTGCTCTCGACGCCGGTCGTGATCTGGGCGGGCTGGCCGTTCTTCCAGCGGGGCTGGGCCTCGCTGGTCACCCGCCAGCTCAACATGTTCACTCTGATCGCCATGGGCGTGGGCGTGGCTTGGCTCTACAGCGCCGCGGCCATGCTGGCGCCGGGCGCCTTTCCGCCGGCGCTCAGGATGCACGGCGTTGTCCCGGTCTATTTCGAAGCCGCGGCCGTGATCACCGTGCTGGTCCTGCTCGGACAGATGCTGGAGCTCCGGGCCCGGGCGCAGACCTCCGGGGCGATCAGGGCGCTGCTCAAGCTCGCGCCCAAGACCGCACGCCGGGTCCGCGACGACGGGAGCGACGAGGAGGTCACGCTCGATCTCATCGGCGTGGGCGATCGCCTGCGCGTGCGCCCCGGCGAGAAGGTCCCGGTGGACGGCGAGATTCTGGAGGGTCGCGTCTCGATCGACGAGTCGCTGGTCACCGGAGAGTCCATGCCGGTCACCAAGGAACCGGGCGCGAAGGTCATCGCGGGCGCAATCAACAGGACCGGCTCCTTCGTCATGCGGGCGGAAAAGGTCGGTGCCGACACCCTGCTGGCGCGCATCGTCCACATGGTCGCCGACGCCCAGCGCAGCCGCGCGCCGATCCAGGGCATGGCCGACCGGGTCTCGGCCTGGTTCGTGCCGACGGTGATTGTTGTCGCCATCCTGGCAGGTGTGGCCTGGGCCCTGGTCGGGCCGGAACCGCGCCTGGCCTACGCCCTGGTGGCCGCCGTCTCCGTGCTCATCGTCGCCTGTCCCTGCGCGCTCGGCCTCGCCACGCCCATGTCGATCATGGTCGGCATCGGCCGCGGCGCCCAGGCGGGTGTCCTGATCAGGAACGCCGAGGCTCTGGAGCGCTTCGAAAAGATCGACACCCTGGTGATCGACAAGACCGGCACCCTGACCGAGGGCCGTCCCGCGGTCACCGCGATCACGCCCGCGCCCGGCGTCGACGAGACCGAACTCCTGCGACTGGCCGCAAGTCTCGAGCGTGGCAGCGAGCACCCGCTGGCCGACGCGATCCTGCGCGCGGCGAAGGAGAGGGGCCTGACGCTGTCGGAGGCGCAGGGCTTCGACTCGCCCGTCGGCAAGGGCGTGCTGGGGACCGTCGACGGCAAGCGCGTCGTGCTGGGCGGCGCGCGCTTCATGGCCGACGAGGGCGTCGATGTGACGCCTCTGGAGCGCGAGGCTGAGGCCCTGCGGCTCGAGAGCGTGACCGCGATCTTCGCCGCCATCGACGGTGCGCTCGCGGGCCTGCTCGGCGTCGCCGATCCCATCAAGCCGACAACCCCCGACGCCGTGCGCGCCCTGAAGGCCGACGGTGTTCGCCTGGTGATGATGACCGGGGACAACCGCACCACCGCGCTGGCGGTGGCCGGGCGCCTGGGAATCGATGAGGTCGAGGCCGAAGTCCTGCCGGAGGACAAGGCCAAGGTCGTCCAAAAGCTTCGCGCCGAGGGCCGCTCCGTCGCCATGGCCGGCGATGGCGTCAATGACGCCCCGGCGCTCGCCGCGGCCGAGGTCGGGATCGCCATGGGCGCCGGCTCCGACGTCGCCATCGAGAGCGCCGGCGTGACCCTGTTGAGGGGCGATCTTCAGGGCATCGTACGGGCGCGGCACCTGTCCCGGGCGGTGATGCGCAACATCCGCCAGAACCTGGTCTTCGCCTTCATCTATAACGTCGCCGGAGTGCCTGTGGCGGCGGGCGTGCTCTATCCCGTGTTCGGGTGGCTGCTCTCGCCGCAGCTCGCGGCCGCCGCGATGGCGCTCTCCTCATTCAGCGTGATCAGCAATGCGCTTCGTCTTCGACTGGTGAAGCTCTGACCGCCGGTACGGCGTCCCCCCTACGTAGCCATACGGACGTGACGCCAGCCTCGATTCGTAAGACCCTGCGGGCGAAAAGCCAGCGATAATCATGGTTTACGGGGAGTAAATCCAAGATGCTTGGTCTGCTTGCCGATGCCGGACTGGTCGTCGGCGCGCTCGCCGCGGGCGCCGGTCTGGGCTACCAGGCGCGCGCCTGGCAGGGTCGCCTCGCCGCGCCGCAGGCCGCAGCGTCGTCGATGCCGCCGCCGCCGGAAACGATCCCCGTAGATCGCGCCACCGCCGCTTTCCTGGCTAACATCAGCCATGAGATCCGCACTCCGCTGAACGGCGTGCTGGCCATCGCCGACGTGCTGAACCGCACCGGCCTGTCGCCGCAGCAGCAACAGTTGGTGTCGGTGATGCTGAACGCTGGCCGCAACGTCAACGAGGTCCTGAACCGCCTCCTCGAACTGGCCGAGCCTGACCCTGCCGCCACGCCGGCCCCTGCCGCCCCGCCGCACCAGCCCGACATCGAGCCTGAAGAGTCCCATCGCGCCCTGATCGTCGACGACAACGCCATCAACCGCCAGGTCATCGAGATGATCCTCGACAGCGCCGGCATCGAACATCACTCGGTGGAGAACGGCCTGGAAGCGGTGGAGGCGGCCCGCCGGGAGCGCTTCCCGGTGGTGCTGATGGACCTGCAGATGCCGGTGATGGACGGCTTCGAGGCCACCCGCCAGATCCGCGAGTTGGAAGCGCGCCGCGGCGGGCCACGGTCCTCGATCATCGTCGTCTCGGCCAACTGCTTGGACGAGCACATCGCCGCCGGCCGCGCCGCGGGGGCCGACGACCACATGGCCAAGCCGATCTCGGCGGCCGCCCTGATCGCGGCGATCTCCGAGCCGCCGGCGCGCGCGGCGGCCTGAACGTCCTGACCGAACGTGGTATCGAGATTGGCGAATCCGTTAACCGCTCGCTGCTAACCTGCGGCTTTCCTGGATGAAAGCCCGTTCGTGTTCGCCGTACTGACCTGCATCTTCGTGCAGCACGATCTGCGTCTGGTCGTGCTGGCCGCCCTGATCTGCGTGACCGCCTCCGGGGCGGCATTCGGATTCCACGCGCGTGGCGTGAAGGCGGCCGGCGGCCTGCGCTGGGCCTGGCTTGGATTGACCGGTCTTGTGGCGGGCTCCGGCGTCTGGGCGACCCACTTCCTGGCCATGCTCGCCTATCAGCCCAGCTTGCGGATCGGCTACGACCTGGCCGAGACCGGGGCGTCTTTGGCGGCCGCGGTGCTGGGCATGGGCCTGGGCTTCGCGCTGCCGGCCCTGCGTCGCGACCGCAATCTCGACCTGATCGGCGGCGTGCTCACCGGCTCCAGCGTCGCGGTCATGCACTACATGGGCATCGACGCCATCCGCACTCAGGCGCACGTCGTGTGGGATCCGCGCTTCGTGGTGGCCTCGGTGCTGATCGGCGCGGCCGGCGGCATGGCTGCGTTTTCGGTGCGCGAGCGGGTCAAGGGGCTCTGGGCCTGGGCGCCGCCGACCGGGTTCCTGGTGCTGGGCATCGTCGGCCTGCACTTCACCGCCATGACGGCGATCAGCCTGATCCCCGATCCCAGCCTCGCCATGCCCGACCACGTCCTGGGGCGCGGCGGCCTGGCCCTGGTCACCAGCGCGCTCGCCGGCTTCATTCTGCTGGCCGGCGGCAGCCTGATGCTCATGGAGCGCCTGGGTCAGCACAACACCTTCACCAGCCTGCGTCATGCGCTGAACGCCGTGCCCGCCGGCCTCGCCTTCTTCGACACCTCCGACCGGGTGAAGGTCTGGAACGGCGCGTACGCCGCGCTGATGGCCGATTGCGGACTAGAGGTCGAAGCCGGCCAACCGCGCCGCACGCACATCGAAGCCGCCGGCGCCGCGGGCTGGTTCGCCGAACTGCCGGACGGCGCCGAGCGCTGGGTCGTCGACCTGGACGCGCGCGCCAGCCAGCCCCGGTCGGAATTCCACCTGCCGGACGGGCGCTGGATTCGCCACGAATCCTTCAGGACCGCCGAGGGTGGCGGGGTCGCGGTGCTCACCGACGTCACCGAGCAGAAGGAAAGCGCGGCCGCCATGGCCGCGGCCCGCGACAGCGCCGAGGCCGCCAACCGCGCCAAGAGCGAATTCCTGGCCAACATGAGCCACGAGATCCGCACCCCGCTGAATGGGGTGTTGGGCGTCGCCGAGGTCCTGACTGCCACGCGGCTCTCCAAGCAACAGCGTCAGCTGGTGGGTGTGATCAAGCAGTCCGGCGGCCTGTTGAACGGCCTCCTGGAAGATCTCCTCGACCTGGCCAAGGTGGAGGCCGGCACGGCGGAACTGCGCCCTGAGCCGGTGCCGGTGGACCGGCTGATCGAGTCCGTGACCGACCTCTTCAAGGGCGCGGCTGGCGGCAAGGGGCTGGAACTCCACGCCGTCGTCGACGCGGCCGCCGGCGTCGTCGACTGCGATCCCCAGCGGTTGCGCCAGGTGCTGAGCGCGCTGGTCTCCAACGCCATCAAGTTCACTGAGACCGGCGAGGTGGTGCTGAGCGCGCTTCGCACCGGCGCGCGCCTGCGCTTCGAGGTTAGCGACACCGGCTGCGGCTTCGACGCGGAGCGCAAGGCGACCCTCTTCCAGCGGTTCCGCCAGGCCGACTCCTCGGCCACCCGCAAGCATGGCGGCGCGGGCCTGGGCCTGGCGATCTGCGACCAGTTCGTCCGGCTGATGGGCGGCGAGCTCACCTGCCATTCGACGCCCGGCGAAGGCTCGGTGTTCAGCTTCACCCTCGACCTGCCCGCGCATGTGGCGGCGCCGCGCGTGGCCGCGCCCGCCGAGCCGGAGGCGTCCGCTGCCGGCAAGGTGCTGATCGTCGACGACAACCCCGTGAACCGCCAGGTGCTCGAGCTGATCCTCGGCAGTGTCGGGATCGAACATGCTTCCGTCGAGAACGGTCGCGAGGCCGTCGAAGCCTTCGAGACCGGCGCCTATGACGCGGTGCTGATGGACATCCAGATGCCGGTGATGGACGGGCTGGAAGCCACGCGCCGCATCCGTGCCTGGGAGCGCCGCGAGCAGCGTCGCCGCTCGCCGATCCTGATCGTCTCGGCCAACTGCCTGAAGGAGCACGTCGACGCCGGCCGCGCTGCGGGCGCCGACGCGCACCTCAACAAGCCGATCTCGGCCGCCGAGCTGATCAATGCGCTCGACCAGCAGATGCGGCTCGCTCAGGCGGCCTAAGCGCTACTTGCCGTCCACCGAGAAGGCCATCAGCACGATCCCCGGCTGGCCGGAGCGGCCCTGATAGCCGGAGCTCACATAGACCACGCCGCCTGCGATGGTCGGGCCCGCGCCGTCCATCACCCCGCCCGTGACCTCCTTGCCGGTGAGGCTGGTCACCTTCGCGCCGGTATCGAAGTCCCACAGGATCTTGCCGCTCGCGGGGTCCAGCGCGCGGAAGTGCCCGTCCATCGAGCCCGCGAACACCGCGCCCGGCATGGCGCTGACCGCCTGCGACACCGCGCCGGAGCAGAACGGAACCTTCCAGGCGCAGGTGACGACCGGCGAGAGCGCTGACCACGCGGGCTTGCCGTCGGCTATGTTGAAGGCGAATACGCCGCGGGAGGGCTTGCCCGACACGAAGATGTCGGAGATCGGCGCGTAGAGGGTCTTGCCGTCGGCCGCCATGCCGAACTCGACGCCGCCCAGGGGTCCGCCCTGGCTCAGCCGCTGCTGCCAGATCACCTTGCCCTCGGCGTCGGGGTCCAGCCCATAGACCTGGCTCGACTTCTGGCCGGCCAGCAGCACCTGCTTGCCTGACGCCAGCGTGTGCAGGATCGGCGAGGCGCCGAAGTCATAGTCCGGGCCGACCGGCGAAGGGCAGTTCACCGGCCCGCTCTTGGGCCCGCAGCCGACGATGTAGTTGTCATGCTCGGCGAGCTGGTTGGCCCAGCGGATCGCGCCGGTCTTCAGGTCCAGCGCCAGGATGGCGTCGGAATTGGGAAACTCTACGTCGGTGTAGCTGTCGCCGGTGGCGACGTAGAGCACGCCGCGCTTGGCGTCGATGGTCGGCGCCGACCAGATCGCGCCGCCCGCCGGGCCGAACATCTGCCCACCCCTGGCGTTCTTCTTGAACGGCTTGGCCGGCGTGGTGACGTAGGTCTTCCAGACGATCTTGCCGGTGGCCGCGTCGACCGCCGCCACCGCGCCGCGGAACTTGCAGCACTCGTGGTTGGGATCGTCGGCGATCGCCTCCTCGGCCGAGGACACCGGGATGTAGAGCCGGCCTTCGTGCAGCACCGGCGAGCCGGTCATCTGCACCTCCTGCTGGTCGTCCACCAGGGTTTTCCAGATCAGCTTGCCGGTCTGGGCGTCCAGCGCGTAGGCGGTGCGCTCGGTCCAGCCGGTGGTGTAGGCGGCGTAGCGCGCCGGCCCCTTGCCGGGCAGCCTGCCAATCACGATCGAAGCCCGCGATCCGCCGGGGATGTCGAAGCGCCAGTAGGCGCAGCCGGTCTTGGCGTTCAGCGCATAGACGGCGCCGGAGGCCGAGTTGATGAACAGCCGGTCGCCGATCACCGTGGCCTGGCCGTTGCGGCTGCCGGAGTAGGCGAAGGCCCATTTCAGCTTCAGTTTCGGCACGTCGGCCGGGGCGACGCCGGGCTTCGGCTGATAGCGCGCCTGGGCGTTCGTGCGACCCCAGCCGTTCCATTGCGACGCGGCTCCGAAGTCCAGCGGGCCGGGCTTGTCCTTGCAGGCCGGCGCCTCCAGCGCGCCGGCGCCCAGACCGCCGTCCTTGCGAGTCGACAGATAGGCCGCCACCGAAGCCATGTCGTGCGGCGTCATGCCCACCGCCATGGGCCGCATCACGCCCTCCAGCAGGGCCGACATGATCATGGTGGGCGTGTTGTTGGCGATCGTCGCCTTGGTCGGAATGCGGTCGCTCGGGTGGTCGTGGCAGTTGGCGCATTTCTGCTGGTAGAGGGCCTCGCCGGCCTTTGCGTCGCCGCCGGCCCCGGTGAACATCCCCATGGTCCCGTTGCCGCGCTCGGCCATCGCCGCGCCCTCAGCAGGCGTAGGCTGTGTGGCCGGGGGCTCGGCGAGCGCCGAGGTGGCCAGGCTCGCCAGCGCGGCGAGGGCGGCCAGGATCAACGGTCTGAACGTCGACGTCACGGCAAGGCCCCTCTCATGAGCAGTCGATACGACTGAGTTCTCGTCCCGCCACGCCAATAGCTCGCGGCTTGGGAATGCCCACCTTATGGATTGTTTAGTCTATAATGTAAACTAGTCTGCAACACGGCGGCGATGAGCGCGCTGCGGCGGCTTGCGGCAAGGGGTGCGGTCCGCGGTGACCGGACTCTAGGGGAGGGGCGGCGTCGCGCAGGCGCGCCGGGCGTCCGCCGCATCGACGTCGGGCGCCGGGCTGTCGACCCCGCGGGCCTGGCGGCAGCGCAGGTTGCCCGGCCCTTGGACTCCGTCGCCCAGCGAGAGTCCGAGGCCGAGGCTTTGCCGTCCGAAACCGCCGAGCCGCCCGCCATACGGGCTTGCGAAGCGGGACCCGAACTGGGTGTCCTGCACCGCCACGCTGAGCGTGCCGGTCTTGCCCACCGGCAGATCGGTGCGGACATCGGCGCTGCGATAGCCGCCGGTGCCGACGGCCACGTCGACGATGCCATGAATCTTGCGCGGCTGGTCGGTTCCCGGCGTAACCCCGCTGGCGCCCTGCGCGGGCAGCACCAGCGGCGAGGTCTTCAGGTAGGTGTCGATCTGCTCGGCCACGGTGGGCGGCGCGCCGGCCCCGCTCGGCGCCGCGGTCGACACCTCTTCCGGCTCGCCAGCCCAGGCGTGTGCGGCGGCGGCGATCGAAAGGGCGGTGAGGGCCAGGGGTGCGAACGCTCGGATGCGGGTCATGCGCCGACCATGCGCTCCACGACCGCGCCGGAATAAGGCGGAACTGTCTCGAGTTTGTATTGCAGCCTCGCGGCCCGGTTGCGCTTCACCGCGGGCTGGGGTTTTGTCCCCCCTCGATTGCAGCTGGGGTGTTGTCCGCATGATCCGTCCGACCTTGTTCGCGCTCGCCGCGTTGAGCTTCTCCGCCACCGCCGCCCTGGCGCAGACGGCTCAGCCCACCAGCCCCAGCGCCGCCGCGCGCGCCTCACGGCCCACCTCCGATGAGCCAGGCGCCGCCGGGCCGGTGGTCGAGCGCCGCTCGGAGCGGGCCGCCCAGGCCAGCGAACACAAGATCAGCGACGCCGATATCGCCACCGCCCCCGTCGTCGAGCAGGCCAAGTCCAGTCATCACACCGTGACCATCGGCGGCAAGGTCATCGCCTACACGGCGACCGCCGGCACGCTGACGCTGCGCGACGATGACGGCAAGCCGATCGCCAGCATGTTCTACGTCGCCTACACGGCTGACGGCCCCAAGGACGCCAACCGCCCGGTGACCTTCAGCTACAACGGCGGCCCGGGCTCGGCCTCGCTGTTCGTGCACATGGGCCTGGCGGGTCCGGTGCATGTGATGACCGACAGCCCGAACGCGACCCACGACGCGCCCTTCCAGATTGTCGAGAACCACGAGTCGCTGCTCGACAAGTCGGACATGGTCTTCCTCGACGCCATCGGCGCGGGCTATTCGCGGCCGCTCGGCGACACCAAGGGGACCGCGTTCTGGGGCGTGGACCAGGACATCGACGCCTTCGCCCGCGGCATCCAGCGCTACATCACCGTCAACCACCGCTGGAATTCGCCCAAGTTCCTGTTCGGCGAGAGCTATGGCACCACGCGCTCCGCGGGCCTGGTCTACGCGCTGCAGGAGCGCGGCATGCAAGTGAACGGTGTCCTGCTGCTGTCCTCAGTGCTGAACTACGGCGCCCACGACTCGGGCTTCGACCACAGCTATGTCAGCTACGTCCCGAGCTTCGCGGCGACCGCCGTCTACTGGAAGAAATCGGCCACCCAGCCGGGCGACCTCAACGCCTACCTCAACGAGGTTCGCGCCTGGGCGTCGGGGCCCTATCTGACGGCGCTGACGAAGGGGTCGGGCATCTCGCCGCAGGAGTTCGATGCAACGGCCAAGCAGCTGTCCGCCTACATCGGCCTGCCGGTTGACTTCATCAAGCGGGCGAACCTGCGGGTCGACCTGTCGCGCTTCCGCACAGAGCTGCTGCGTGACCAGGGCCGCATCCTGGGCCGGTACGACACCCGCTTCACCGGCCTCAACACCGACAACGCCGCCGAGAACCCGGAGTACGATCCCTCCGACACCGGCATCCACGGCGCCTATGTGGCCGCGCTGCACGACTGGCTGGAACAGGGCCTCGGCTACACGAGTGAGCTGAACTACTGGCCGTCGGGCCCCGGCATCAACCAGGCCTGGGACTGGAAGCACAAGCCGCCGGGCGGCGGCTTCGGCGGCAATACCCGCAAGGAGCCGGTGGCCAACACGGCGGCGGACATGGGCATGGCCATGCGCGAGAACCCGCACCTGAAGGTCTTTTCGCTGAACGGCATCTACGACATGGCGACCCCGTTCTTCGGGACCGAGTACGACATCGCTCACCTGTGGCTGGACCCGTCGATCCGGAGCAACGTGCGCTTCGCCTACTACCCGTCCGGACACATGGTCTATCTGAACCAGGACGCGCTGAAGCAGATGAAGGCCGACGTAGCAAAATTCTACGACGACGCGCGCTGAGGCCTCAGGGCTTCAGGACCCCCGCCGCGACTTTCGCCGAGCCCTTCAGGCTGGCGGTCGCGGCGTTGGGGCCGACCGCCACCTGATAGGCCCCGGCGTCGACCTTCCAGCCATGGTCGGCCCAGTTGGCCAGCATCCGCTGTGGCGCGGCGACGGTGACGGTGCGGCTCTCGCCAGGCTTCAGCGTCACCTTCGACCAGCCGATCAGGCGCTGCTGATGACGCTTGGGGCCTGAGGTCAGATAGACCTGCGGCGTGTCGGTCCCGGCGGTCTTGCCGGTGTTGGTCACCGTGAAGGTGGCGCTCAACGTCTTGCCGCCCGCGACCTTCAGCCCCGCGTACTTGAAGCTCGTGTAGGCGAGCCCGTAGCCGAACGGATAGAGCGGCGTCTGGCCGGACTTGGCGTAGCCGCGATAGCCGATGTCGGAGCCCTCCGGATAGCGTACCTCGAACGGCGCCGGATTGGCCGCGCCGAAGCCCTCGACCACGGCCTGGTCGGCGCCTGGCAGCACCGGCCGCGCCAGCTGCGCCTCGCTGGCCGGGAAGGTGGCCGGCAGGCGGCCCTGCGGGTTCACCTCGCCGAACAGCACGCGCGCGATCGCCTCGCCGCCGCGCGCGCCGGGATACCAAGCCTCCAGGATCGCCCCGGCCTTGTCGCGCCACGGCATCAGCACGGGACCTGCGGTCTCCAGCACCACGATGGTGTTCGGATTGGCCGCCGTCACCGCCGAGACCAGCCCGTCCTGGCCGTCCGGCAGGCTCATGGAGACGTCCATGCCCTCGGTCGACCATTGCGTGACGAACAGCACGACCACTTCGGCGTTGTGCGCCAGCGCCGCGGCCGCGGCGTGATCGGCGCCGTCATTGAACGCCACCTTGCCGCCGCCGGCCCGGGCCTGGATCGCCGCCAGCGGCGCCGACGGATGATAGATCTGCCCGCCGCCCCAGGTCGGCGCGCCCTTAGGCTTGGGGAAGCTCACCGAACCCAGCGGGATCACCTGCGAGGACCCGCCGCCCGACACCACGCCCACGTCGGCGTGGCCGCCGATCACCGCGATCTGCTTGGCGCCGGCCAGCAGCGGCAAGAGGCCGTGTTCGTTCTTCAACAACACGATGGCCTGTTCCTCGGCGCGCTGCGCCACCAGCCCGTCGGCCTTGGTGTTCAGCCCGCCGGCCTTCGCCGGATGATCGAACACGCCCACCGCGAATAGGCTGCGCAGATAGCGGTGGGTCATCTCCCGCACGCGGTCCCTGGAGACGCTGCCGTCCTTCACCGCGGCCTTCAGCGGCGCGTCGAAGAAGGGCTGTTTGTCGAGCTGCTGGCCGCTCTCCTGGTCGAGCCCGGCGACTGCGGCGTTCACGCCGTGCACCGCGCCCCAGTCGCTCATCGTCCAGCCCGGCCACTTCCAGTCGTCGCGCAGCACCTTGGTGAGCAGGAATGGGTTTTCGCAGGCGTAGGTCCCGCCCACCCGGTTGTAGGCGCACATCACCGAGCCCGGATGGCCGGTCTCGATGGCGATCTCGAAGGCCAGCAGGTCGCTCTCGCGGAACGCCGCCTCGTCGATCACCGCGTCCAGCACCATCCGGCCGGTCTCCTGGTCGTTGATGGCGAAGTGCTTGGAGGTCGAGACCACGTGGTTCGACTGGATGCCGCGGATGGTGGCGCCGGACAGCGTCCCGGCCAGCAGCGGATCTTCGCCGAGGTACTCGAAATTGCGCCCATTGCGAGGATCGCGCAGCAGGTTCACGCCCCCGTTCAGCAGCACGTTGAAGCCCTTCTGCCGGGCCTGCTTGCCGATCATCGCGCCGGCGTCGAAGGCCGCCTTCGCGTCCCAGGTGGCGGCGAGCGCGACGCCGGAGGGCAGGGGCGTCGCGTCATCGTCCTTGCGGCCCGCGTTGGCGACGCCGAGGCTCGCGTCGCTCTCGGTGAGGTCCGGGACGCCCAGCCGCGGCACGCCGGGAACCCAGCCCGCCGACTGCTGGACATGAGCCGGTTTCTTGGTCCCCATCAGCGTCGGGAAGTGGCCGTGCAGCAGGCCGATCTGTTCGTCGAAGGTCAGTTCCTTCAGCACCAGGTCCGCGCGCGCGTCCGGGCTGAGCTTGGGGTTCATCCACGGCAGCGCCGGCTCGGCGGCCTGCGCCCCACCCGCCAGCGCCAGGGAGAAGGCCGCCACACAGGCGCCGACCATCAGACCACGTCGCATCATCGCTCCCTCCACCCTGTTCTTGTGACCAGTGGTAGCCCAAGCCCGGCTGCGCCGACAGACCTCTGCCGGTTGCAAGACTTGCGAATCACAGCCTTTGGGCGCGCACTCGTCGTCAATAGGGAATCGGGGAGGATATCCATGCGTAGCGTGATCCTGGCCGCCGGCCTCTTTGCCGTCCTCGGCCTCTCAGCCTGTGATTCAAAAACCGACGACATGCCCGCGCCGCTGGCCACCAAGTCGATGGCGCGCCCGCAACAGATGTACGCGGGCCAGGAAAACATCGCCAAGGTCGACACCGCCTCGGTCAAGCTCGGCGCCGACGGGGCGCTTGAGATGCAGGCGGCGGGCTCCGTGCCCTCGGCCGGCTACACCAAGGCGGGCTTCCTCAAGCGGATCAACGCGGCGCCGCCCAAGGACGGCGTCTATGAAGTCGACGCGGTGGCCGACAAGCCGGGCACGCCCAGCGCCCAGGTGATCACCCCCATCGACGTCAAGGGATCCTGGCCGGACTATCCGAAGGAGCACCTGAAGGGGATCAAGGTGTTCTCGAAGACCAACTCCGTCGTGGCCATGCTGCCCGCGGGTTGAGCGGGTCTCGCTTACCCGCTTCGCGGGCGCGGCCGACGCTGCTAGCTTCAAGCGGCCCGCGCAGTCCGCGCGGGCGAGGGGGATCTGGTTAGCGTGGGGTCGGACGCCGCCAACGCGTCGGAACAGAAGCTTGCGGCGGCGCATCAGGCGCTGCTGCACACGCGCGGCATGCAGCTCGACTTCAAGGCCATGCCCAAGCCCCCGCCGCCTCCGGGCTGGGTGGAGGACCTCTTCCGCGCCCTGGCCGACCTGGGGCCGATCCTGCAGTTCCTGTTCTGGGGCGGGGTGGCGCTGGGCGTGGCGCTGTTCCTGTGGTTTCTCGCCCGAGAGCTGATCGCCACACGGTTCCAGACTCGCGTGAAGGCCGAGGCGCCGGTCGACTGGCGGCCGGAACCGGAGATGGCGCGCGCCCTGCTGGAAGAGGCCGACCGGCTGGCTCAGGCCGGCCGCTTCGGAGAGGCGATCCACATCCTCTTGTTCCGCAGCATCGACGACCTGGTCGGCCGCCGCCCGGGCTTGGTGCGTCCGGCGCTGACCAGCCGCGACATCGCCCGTCTCGACCAGATGCCGGAGACCGCCCGCAGCGCCTTCGCCCGGATCGCCGAGCGGGTGGAGAAGAGCTTCTTCGGCGGCCACGCGGCGGGCGCGGAGGACTTCGCCGGCGCGCGGGGCGACTACGAGGCCTTCGCCTTTTCCGAGGGCTGGTCGTGAGCGCGCCCGACATCAGCCCCGCTTCGGCGCCGGCCGGACCGCCGGCGTTCTCGCCCCGCACGATCCTGGCGCTGGTGGTGGTGGGTCTGGTCTCCTTCTCGGGCCTGGCGGTGCTGGCCGCCTACGCCCCCGAGCTGCGCGGCGCGGGCGACCCCGGCGCGCACGCCCTGTCGGCCTCGGCCGTCGGGTTCAAGGGCGCGGTGATCATGTTGCAGGCCGAGGGCGTGCCCGCCGTAGTCAGCCGCGCGACGCCGAAGAAGAACTCCCCCGACCTGCTGGTCCTGACGCCCGAGATGACCTCGGGCGAACGCAACCTGGAGCCTTTCGCGCTGCAGAGCCGCAAGCTGATCGTGCTGCCGAAGTGGGCGGTCGCTCCCCAGCCGCTGCACCCGGGCTTCGTGAACAAGGTCGGCGTCTTTGAGAACAGCGTCGCCGCCACGGCCCTGCTGAACCGCTACGCCAAGACGACGGAGATCCTTCGCCGCGCCGGCGTCTCGCGCCCGGTGCTGCGCGCCGACCCCGCCTTCGCCGCCGATCTGGTCCTACCGCTGGGCGACGTCGACCGGCTGCAGACCGTTGCGCCCGGCGGCGAGTGGGATCCATTGCTGTCGGACGAGCAAGGCGACATCGTGCTGGCGGCGTCGCGCACGCAGGCCGGCGTCTTTCTGCTCGCCGACCCGGATCTGCTCAACAACCAGGGACTGTCGCGGCTCGACCGCGCCCGGGCCGGCATGGCGATCCTCAACACTCTGCGCGCCGGCCAGGGCGTCGACTTCGATGTCACGCTCAACGGCTTCAGCCGCGGGCGCGGGATCGGGCGGCTGGTGCTGGAGCCGCCGTGGCTGGCCGCGACGCTCTGCGGAGTCGCTGCGGCTGTGCTGATGGGCTTGCACGGCCTGGCGCGGTTCGGACCGACGCGGGCCGGCGGTCGCGCCATCGCGCTCGGCAAGCGCGCCCTGGTCGACAACTCGGCGGGCCTGGTGCGCATGGCGCGCCGCGAGCACGAACTGGCGCCGGCCTACGCCACGCTCACGCGGGCGCTGATCCGCCGGTTCGTGGGGGCCGGCGACCGCGCCGCGACCGGCGGTGAGAACGACCGCTGGCTGGCCGACCTGGCGAGCCAGCGCGGGGCTGCGGCCCCCGAAGATTTGACCCGTGAGGCTGAGCGCGCTCAGACCCGCGACGACCTGCTGGCCATCGGCCGCAAGCTGTACCTCTGGAGAGTGGAGATCACCGGTGAACGTCGATGAAGTCAGCGCGCTGGCCGCGCGGGTGCGAACCGAAATCGGCAAGGCGATCGTCGGTCAGACGGAAACCGTCGACCTCTTGCTCACCGCCCTGTTCGCCCGGGGCCACGTCCTGCTGGAAGGCGCGCCGGGCACCGCCAAGACCTTCCTCGCCCAGTGCTTCGCCCAGACCCTGGCGTTGCAGTTCGGCCGCATCCAGTTCACGCCCGACCTGATGCCCGCCGACATCATCGGCGCCAACCTGTTCAACTTCCAGACCTCCAGCTTCACCCTCAGCCAGGGCCCGGTGTTCTGCGAGCTGCTGCTGGCCGACGAGATCAACCGCACCCCGCCCAAGACCCAGGCCGCGCTGCTGGAGGCCATGCAGGAGCGCCAGGTCACCATCGACGGCAAGCCGCACAGCCTCAGCGACCGGTTCATGGTGGTCGCCACCCAGAACCCGCTCGAACAACAGGGCACCTATCCGCTGCCGGAGGCCCAGCTCGACCGCTTCCTGTTCAAGCAGTCGCTGCAGTACCCGAGCCGCGAGGAGGAGCGCCGCATCGTCGCCACCTACGGCGCTCAGGGCGGCCAGACCTCGCCCGCCGACATGGGCGTCGCCCGAGTCGTCACCGCCAAGACGCTCGCCGCCGCTACCGCTGCGGTCGCCGCCGTCAAGCTCAGCGACGAAGTGGTCGGCTACGTCCTCGATCTGGTGCGCTCGACGCGGGAGACCGCCGACCTTCAGAGCGGCGCCTCGCCGCGAAGCGCCGCGCAACTGGCGCTCGCCGCCCGGGCCCGCGCTGCGCTGGACGGCCGCGACTACGTGATCCCCGACGACGTCAAGGCGCTGGCGCTGCCGGCGCTCCGCCACCGGGTGATCTTGTCGCCGTCCGCCGAGATCGAGGGCCGGCGCACCGACGAGGTGATCCAGGGCCTAGTCGACCAGGCCGTGGCCCCGCGTTGAGCGCGTGAGGGTCTACCCCACCCGTCGCGCGATCGGCCTAGCCGCCCTGGGCGCGCCGGTGGCTCTGGTCGTGGCTCTGGCCGCGCCGAAGCTGTGGACCGCCGCGGCCGCGTGGCTGCTGATGACCGCCGGCCTGATGCTGGCCGACCTGATGCTGGCAGCGTCGCCGGCGCGGCTGACGCTCAGCCTGGCTTTTCCGCGGATCATGGGCCTCGGCCGCGCGGAGGCGGCGAGCGTCGATGCGACGTTCGAGGGCCAGGCCCCGCGCGAGATCGAGATCGCGGTCGGCGTCGATCCGCGCCTTACCGCGACCCCGGTGCGCCAGCGGCTGCGCCTGGCCGGCGGCTGGGCCAGCGCCAAGCTGTCCCTGACCCCCATCCGGCGCGGCGAGAGCCGGCTGGAAGGCGTCTGGGCGCGCTGGCATGGCCCCTTGGGTCTGGTGTGGCTTCAGCGCTCCGAGGCGCCGGACCGGGCGGTGGCCATCACCCCGGACGTCGAGCGGGTGAAGGAGCAGGCGCTCCGCCTGTTCTCCCGCGACGCCCTGTTCGGCCTGAAGGCCCAGATGGAGACCGGCGAGGGCGGCGACTTCCACGCGCTGCGGGACTTCCAGACCGGCATGGACCTGCGCGCCATCGACTGGAAGCAGAGCGGCCGCCACGCCAAGCTGGTGGCCCGCGAATACCGCACCGAACGCAATCACCACGTCATCCTGGCTATCGACACCGGCCGGTTGATGAGCGCGCCGACCTCGCGCGGCCCCAAGGTCGACCAGGCGATCGCCGCGACCCTGCTGCTCGCCTTCGCCGGCCTGAAACTGGGCGACCGGGTCGGCCTCTTCGCGTTCGACGCCAAGCCCCGGGTATCGTCAGGCGTGGTCTCCGGCGCCCAGGCGTTTCCGCTGATCCAGCGACTGGCGGCCGGCATCGACTATTCGACGGAGGAGACCAACTTCACGCTGGGCCTCACCACGCTCGCCGGGCGCCTCGATCGCCGCGCGCTGGTGGTGATCTTCACCGACTTCGCCGACCCAACCAGCGCCGAGCTGATGATCGAGAATGTCGGGCGGCTGATGCGGACCCACCTTGTGCTCTTCGTGGTGTTCCGCGACGAGGAGCTGGAGGCCTTGGTCGAAGCCGAGCCGGCTGAGCCGGACGACGTCTCGCGCGCGGTGATCGCCGCGGGCCTGGTGCGCCAGCGCGACATCGTCATCGCCCGCCTGCAGCGCCTGGGCGCCCGGCTGGTCGACGCCCGCGCCGACGACCTCGGCATCGCCCTGCTCGACGCCTACCTCGACGCCAAGCGCCGGGAGCTGATCTGACATGGCTGAGCTGCAGCTCAAGAGCCACCGCTTCCGCGCCGAACGCGAGGCCGACTGGCGCAGGCTGGAGACCCTGCTGAACCGGGTGGAAAAGGGCGGCGCGCGCCGGCTCGACCGCGACGAACTGGTGGAGATGCCGGTACTCTATCGCCAGGCGCTGTCGTCGCTGTCGATGGCCCGCGCCATCTCGCTGGACCAGGGCCTCATCGCCTATCTGGAGAGCCTCTGCACGCGGGCCTATTTCTTCGTCTACGGCGCCCGCAGCCGCCCGCTGGAGCGGTTGGCCGGCTTCTTCCTCCAGGAGTGGCCACGCGCCGTGCGCGGGCTGTGGCGCGAGACCGTCGTATCGGCCGGGCTGATGATCCTCGGCGCCGTGGGCGCCTTCCTGCTGGTCGCCCGCGATCCGGACTGGTTCTACAGCTTCATCCCCGAGGCGCTGGCCCACGGACGCGATCCCACCGCTACCACGGCGTTCCTGCGGGGCACGCTCTACGAAGGGCCCGACGCCCACCACGCCCTGACGACGCTGGCGGCCTTCCTGTTCACCCACAATGCGCAGATCGCCCTGTTCGCCTTCGCCCTGGGCTTCGCGCTTTGCCTGCCGACCGCGGCCCTGGTGACCATGAACGGCGCGATGCTCGGGGCCTTCCTGGCCTTGTTCTACGCGCATGGGCTTGGGCTGCAGTCGGTGGGCTGGCTGATGATCCACGGGGTGACCGAACTCTTCGCCGTGACCTTGGCGGGGGCGGCGGGATTCTCCATCGGCTGGTCGGTCGCCTTCCCGGGGGACCGGACACGGGTCGACGCCGCGTCTGAGGCCGGTCGGCGCGCCGCCATGGTCATGGCCGGGGTCGTGGTCATGCTGTTCGTGGCCGGCCTGCTGGAGGGCTTCGCGCGCCAGCTCATTCAAAATGACATCGCGCGGCTGTCGATCGCCGGCGCGACGGCGCTGATCTGGGGCCTCTATTTCTACTTCCCGCGGCCGCGCTTGCGCGCCGGGAGCTCGGCATGACCGCCGCCGCCGAAGCCCGCCGGCGCAAGCCCCCGCGTCCCCGCCGCCCGCCGGACGATGGCTGGCGCGAGTTCGTCACGCCCGAAGGCGTAGACCTGCGGCTCAAGATGGCCGCCTACGCGGAGCGCTGCGGCGCCTTCCTGATCGACCTGCTGATCATCGCCGGCCTGCTGATCGTGCTGACCATACTGGCGGCCGTCGTCGCCTGGCGCACTGGCTCCACCTACGGCGGCGAGGCCGCCATGGCGATCTGGCTCCTTGGCGCCTTCGCGCTCCGCAACTTCTACTTCATCGGCTTTGAACTGCGTCCCGGCGGCGCCACGCCGGGCAAGCGCGCGACCGGCCTGCGCGTAGCGGCCCGTGACGGCGGACGGCTCACGGCCAACGCGGTCTTCGCCCGCAACGCCATGCGCGAGATCGAGGTGTTCCTGCCGCCGATCTTTCTGTTCATGGGTGGTCAGGGCGTCGACGCCGGCCTGGCCGCGCTGAGCGCCGTCTGGAGCGGCGTCTTCGTGCTGTTCCCGCTGTTCAACCGCGACCGTCTGCGCCTGGGCGACCTGGCGGCTGGGACCATGGTGGTCAAGGCCCCCAAGCGCGTGCTGCGCCCCGACCTCGCCAAGGACGGACCGACCATCGTCGGCGGCCTGGCGTTCACCGAGGCGCAGCTCGACGCCTACGGCGTCAAGGAACTGCACGTGCTGGAAAGCGTGCTGCGCAGCGGCCAACGCGGCGCCATCACCGAGGTCTCCGAACGCATTCGCCGCAAGATCGGCTGGGACGCGCCGCTCGAGGTCTCGGACCGCGCCTTCCTCGGCGCCTACTATGCGGGCCTGAGGGCGCGGCTGGAGGCCCGCATGCTGTTCGGGCACCGCCGCGCCGACAAGTTCGACCGGCCCTAGGTTCTCGTCAGTCGAAGATCGCCGCCAGGCCCTTGGGACCGACGCCATCCTTGATGCGCCGCAGTTCCACATAGATCACGGCCGCGCCGGTCGTGCCGATCAGGGCGCCGATCACCTGGATCAGGGGCATCACCACCAGCCGGGTGATCGGTGAGAACCCGCCGATGGTGATGAAGTTGGTGATCCCGCCGACCACGCCCAGCACCAGCTCGACAACCAGCACGGCGACGAAATAGAGCACGAACAGGCCGAAGATCGCGCCGCGGCTGCCGCGGGTCAGTTCCGCGCTACGCTCGAAGCTCGCGAACACGCCGCGCTGCTCGATCACGTAGGAGGGCACCGCCACGCACCAGGCCAGCGCCATCAGCACGCCCGGCACGATCAGCAGCAGGAAGCCGAGACCCACCGCGATGCTGAGGCAGATGGCGATGCCGAACAGCGGCAGGAAGGCGCGCAGCCCCGCCGCCAGGCCGTCGGCGACCGAGACCGGCCGCTCGTTGAGGTCGGCGACCGTGCCATGGATGATCGCGGCCTGGAGGATCAGGCCGGAGACCCCGGCGACCAGACCGCCGAGGACCGCCCAGAGCAGTCGTGGCCCGAAGAAGGCGCTGATATCGCCGGTCGTAAGGAAGGCGCCTTGCGCGCCATAGAGTATCGCGGTCGGCACGCCGGTCATGATCACCGCCAGCAAGGCGAAGGTCGCGAAATTCCGGCCCAGGACGCTGAATATCTCCCGGATGACCCTTCCGATATCGAGCGTCGACGTCAGCTCGCTGGTAGCGCTCATGATCTGCAGCCCCTTCCTGTCCTATTCCCCGGCGTCAGGCTAACCACCCGCGGCCCGTCCTGTCATCCTGACTTATTGGGGGCGCCGCGCGCGGCCGGGCCGGGGCGCCGGCGATTGCTGATTGCCAATCCGCCGGTCCGCGGGCCAGATGACCGGCCGGGCACAGGGGCTTTGGACCACCCATGGACATCGGCGTCTTCATCCCGATCGGCAACAACGGCTGGCTCATTTCCGAGACCGCGCCGCAGTACATGCCGACTTTCGAGCTCAACAAGCAGATCGTCCAGTCGGCCGAGAAATACGGCTTCGACTTCGCGCTCTCGATGATCAAGCTGCGCGGTTTCGGGGGCAAGACCCAGTTCTGGGAACACAATCTGGAGAGCTTCACCCTGATGGCCGGTCTGGCGGCCGTCACCAGCAAGATCAAGATCTACGCCACCGCCGCGACGCTCACCGTGCCCGCGCCGATCGTGGCCCGCATGGCGTCCACCATCGATTCGATCGCCGGACCGGGACGCTTCGGCATCAACCTGATCACCGGCTGGCAGAAGGCCGAGTACGACCAGATGGGCCTGTGGCCGGGCGAGAGCCACTACAAGGACCGCTACAACTACCTGGCCGAATACGCGACAGTGCTCAAGGAGTTGATGGAAACGGGTCGCTCCGACTTCAAGGGCAAGTACCTGCAGATGACCGATTGCCTAGTCAGCCCCAGGCCGCACGACGTGAAGATCATCTGCGCCGGCTCCAGCGACGAGGGCCTGGCCTTCACCGCTCAGTATGCGGACTATTCCTTCGCGCTCGGCAAGGGGACCAACACGCCCACCGCCTTCGCTCCGGTCAATGACCGCCTGGCCGCCGCCAGGGCCAAGACCGGCCGCGATGTCGGCTCCTACATCCTGTTCATGATCATCGCCGACGAGACCGACGAGGCGGCCATGGCGAAGTGGCAGCTCTACCGCGAGGGCGCGGACCAGGGCGCGCTCGCCTGGCTGACCAACCAGGCCGCGCCCAACGCTCAGGGCGGCACCAGCAACACCAATACCACCCAGCTCGCCGCGCCGGAGTCGGCGGTGAACCTCAACATGGGGACCCTGGTCGGCTCGCACGCCAGCATTGCGCGGATGCTGGACGAGGTGGCCGCCGTCCCCGACACCAAGGGCGTGCTGCTGGTGTTCGACGACTTCGTGAAGGGCGTGGAAGAGTTCGGGACTCGCATCCAACCGCTGATGAAGAGCCGGGCGGGCGTCAAGACCGATGCCTGATCATCCGACCATCCCGCGGGAGGGTGCGGTCACTCTGCCGGCCCGGCCGGAGAACTTGCCGATCAATCCGCAAGAGACCGCGCTGATCGTCGTCGACATGCAGAACGCCTATGCCTCCGAAGGCGGCTACCTCGACCTCGCCGGCTTCGACATCGACGGCGCCGGGCCGGTGATCGACAAGATCGCGCTGGCCATCGAGGCTGCCCGGCGGGGCGGCGTGCAGATCGTGTTCTTCCAGAACGGCTGGGACCCTGACTACGCCGAGGCCGGCGGCCCGGGCTCGCCCAACTGGTGGAAGTCCAATGCGCTGAAGACCATGCGCGACCGGCCCGAGCTCGAAGGAACCCTGCTGGCCAAGGGGACCTGGGACTACGCCCTGGTCGACAAGCTGAAGCCGCAGCCGGGCGACATCGTCATCCCCAAGCCGCGCTATTCGGCCTTCTTCAACACCGCGCTCGACTCCATGCTCCGCGCCCGCGGGATCAAGAACCTCGCGTTCTGCGGCATCGCCACCAACGTCTGTGTGGAGAGCACGCTGCGCGACGGCTACCACCTGGAATACTTCGGCGTGCTGCTGGAAGACGCCACCCATCAGGCGGGCCCGGCCTTCCTGCAGGAAGCCTCCGTCTACAATGTCGAGAAATTCTTCGGCTGGGTGAGCAACACCGCCGATTTCTGCGGGACCATCAGCCAGTCTCCGCCTCTAAAGTAAGCCTCCAACCAGGAGCCAGATCCCATGCCCAAGACCATCGTCCTGCCGCCCGGCACGCAAAAGCCCATCGCGCCCTTCTCGCCGGGAACCCTGGCCGACGGCGTGGTCTATGTCTCGGGCACCCTGGCCTTCGACAAAGACAACAACGTCAATCACGTGGGCGACTGCGAGGCCCAGACGCGCCAGGTGCTCGACACCATCAAGTCGGTGATCGAGACGGCCGGCGGGACCATGGACGACGTCACCATGAACCACATCTTCGTCAAGGACTGGGCGGACTACGCCACGGTCAACAGAGTCTATGCGGAGTACTTCCCGGGCGATAAGCCGGCGCGGTTCTGCATCCAGTGCGGCCTGGTGAAGCCCGACTTCCTGGTCGAGATCGCCACCATCGCCCACATCGGCAAGCCGTAACCGCGTGCCCGCGACCGGCCGCACCGCCGACCACGACGTCGACCCACAGTTCCTGGAGCGCTGGTCGCCGCGCGCCTTCACCGGAGAGCCGATCCCCGAGCCCACCCTGATGTCGATGTTCGAGGCCGCGCGCTGGGCGCCCTCGGCGTTCAACGGCCAACCCTGGCGCTTCGTCTACGCGCGGCGCGAAAAGCCGGCCGACTGGGATCCGCTGTTCGGCGCGCTCATCGAATACAACCAGCTCTGGGTCGGAACCGGCGCCTCGGTGCTGGCCTTCATCGCCTCGGACCGCTTCCGACGCGTCGATGGTCGCGACCCCGCCGCGCACCCGACCCACGCCTTCGACGCTGGCGCCGCCTGGGGCTACCTGGCGCTGCAGGCGCACAAGCTCGGCTGGGCAGCCCACGGCATGGCCGGCTTCGATCCCCCGCGCGCCTACGCCGCCACGGGCCTGCCGGAGGTCGAGTTCCAGATCCACGCCGCCATCGCCATCGGCCGTCCGGCGGACCCCGCCGTGTTGCCGGAACCCTACCGGTCCCGCGAGGTCCCGAGCGGGCGTATGCCCGTCTCGGGGTTCGCGTGCGAGGGTCGCTACAGGGCTTAGGCGGGGACGCTGGCGCCGGCCAGGAAGTCCATCTTGCCCAGCGGCACGCCCTGGCTGCGCAGGATCGCGTAGGCCGTGGTGACGTGGAACAGGAAGTTGGGCAGGGAGAAGGTCAGCAGGAAGCTCTGGCCGGTGAAGTCCATGGTCCGGCCGGGGAAGGTCAGCGTAACCTTGCGATCCTCCTGGCCGTGCACCTTGTCGCGCGCCACGCCTTCGACGAAAGCCACGGTCTTGGCGATGCGGTCCTTCAGCTCGGCCCAGGTGGCTTCGGTGTCGGGTATCGCGGGCGACTCGACGCCCGCAAGGCGCGCCGCGCCGCCCTTGGCCGCGTCGCTGGCCAGCTGGATCTGCTTGGTGAAGTTGGCCATGCCGTGGCCGAGGCTGGCTTCCATCAACGCCTCGACCTTCGGTCCGCCGGACGCCGCGTGGGCCTCGGCCTTGTCCATGAAGTGGGAAAGGTTCTTGAGCATCGAGACGTAGACGGGGATCGAGGCGTCATAGAGCGAGGGCAAAGGCGTTTCTCCAGTGGCGAAGTTTGTCCTGCTCAGATAGTGCGGCGAGGGGGCCGCGGCCACCGCGGTCGCGCAAGTTTCACGAAGGGCTGCCGCCATGCGCATGATCGAAGCCGACGAAGTCCATGCGAAGCTGACCTACGAGGTCTGCATTCCGGCCGTTCGCGCCGCCATGATCGCGCTGTCGGCCGGCGAGACCCGCCAGCTGCTGCGCTCGATCATGCACTTCGAGGACGGCCGCATGTTCGGGGTGATGCCCGGCGCCATGGGCGACACCGCGATGTTCGGCGCCAAGGTGCTGAGCGTCTTCCCGCGCAACATCGACGTGGGCCGCCCCTCGCACCAGGGCGTCGTGCTGACCTTCGATCCGGTCACCGGGGAACTGGCCTGCGTCGCCGACGCCCGCTCGATCACCGCCATCCGCACCGCCGCCGCCAGCGCCGTCGCCACCGACGCGCTGGCTCGCCCCGAGGCGAGCCGCCTGGCCCTGCTGGGCTACGGCGAACAGGCTGAGACCCACCTGCGCGCCATCGGCAAGGTGCGCAAGCTGACCGGCGTGTCGGTCTGGGGCCGCTCCCCCGAACGCGCCCAGGCCTTCGCTGAGCGCGCGAAGCACGACCTCGGCGTCGAGGTCCGCGTGGCCGCCACCGCCCGCGAGGCCGTCGCCGACGCCGACATCATCTGCACGGTGAGCGCGTCCAGCGAGCCGGTGCTGCACGGCGCCTGGGTGGCGCCCGGGGCCCACGTCAACCTGGTGGGCTCCAGCTTCGCCGGGCCGGTCGAGGTCGACAACGACTTGGTGGTCCGCTCACGGTTCATCGCCGACTACCGCGAAGGTATCCTCAAGCAGGGCGCCGAGTTCCTGACAGCCAAGCAGGCTGGACTGATTGGCGACGACCACATCGTCGGAGAGATTGGCGAGGTGCTGTCCGGCAAGATCGCCGGCCGCCAGTCCGCCGACCAAGTCACCGCCTACAAGTCCATCGGCCACATCGTGCAGGACCTGATCAGCGTCCAGGCCCTGCTGGACGCCTAGGCCTTCTGGGCCGCCATCAGCTTCAGGAAGTTGCCGCCCATCACCTTGGCCACATCGGCTTCACCCAGGCCCCGGGCCAGCAGCGCCGACGGGATCAGCGGCCAGTCGGCGTAGTCGGCGAATACCGGCATGAAATTGGCGTCCATGTCGGTGCCGATCGCCACGTGGTCGACGCCCACCGTCTCGATCAGCCGCAGGATGGATTGGATCCAGTCCGCCACCGTCTTCTGCCCGATGCCGGAGGGCACCGAGCCGATGATCCCGCCGTGGCTGGCGACCAGCCTGGCGTGCTCGACGCTAACCAGCCTGGGGTGATCCACGTCCGGGCGCTTCAGGTTGGTGTGCGAGATCATCATCGGCCGGGTCGAGACCTCGACGGCGTCCTTGGTCACCCCGAACGAGCTATGCGCCAGGTCGACCACGATCCCGGATTTGTTCAGGGTGCGGACGATGTCCTTGCCGAGCGGTGTCAGGCCCGGCGTGCGCGGCGCCTCGGTCTGCGGGTCGCCTATCTGATTGGGATGATAGTGGACGATGGTGATAGAGCGCACGCCATCGGCGTAGGCGGTGGCGATCCGCTCCAGCTTGTCCTCGATGAAGTCGCCGCCCTCGACGGCGAACACCGCCGCCGTACGATGCGCCTTCAGCGCCTGGGCGATGTCGCGCCCGTCCAGGCCGCGGGCCGCGTCGCCGCGCTTCACCATGGCCTTCAACACGCCGATCTGGCGCTGATAGTCGGCCCAGGCCTCGCCCGGATCGAACTGGCGCGCGAAGGTCAGCCCGCCGGTCTTCGACGCCTCCAGCAGCACCGCGTCCGACACGCAGTTGAACAGGGCTGCCGTCACGTGGCCCACCGACATGTCGGTCAGCGCCTTGGCCTCGAACGGCGCGCCCATCGCCTTGGTGGTGGCGTTCTGCCGCATCAGGTCGCGCAGGAAGAATCGGCCCGGATGGGCGTGGACGTCTACGGACGGATGCCTGGCCAACAGCGCCTGGCCCGCCGCGATCTGCACCTCGCTGAGATTGAGGCCGGAGGCTCCGCCCACCGGATCGAACATCTGCTTCTGGGCCAGGGCCGGCCAGGCCGCCAAGCCCGCCCCGAGCCCCGCGAGCGCGCCGCGCCGGGACAGGGTCACGCCAACGTCTCCAGCACGGAACGCACGATGCCGAACAGCTTGTCGATCTCGTCTTCGGAGATGATCAGCGGTGGCGAGAAGGCCAGCGTGTCGCCGGTGAACCGCACCATGGCCCCGGCCGCCAGCGCACCCACCATCGCCTCATAACCGCGCTTGCCCGGCGCATCCGGCCGGGGCGAGAGCTCGATCGCGGCCATCATGCCGAGGTTGCGGATGTCGATCACGTGCGGGCAGTCGGCCAGCGCGTGCACCGCCGCCTCCCACTTAGGCGCCAGCTCCGCGCCGCGGGTCAGCAGCCCCTCGCGGCGATAGATGTCCAGCGTCGCCAGCCCGGCCGCGCAGGCCGCAGGGTGGCCGGAATAGGTGTAGCCGTGGAACAGCTCGATGGCGTTCTCCGGCCCGGCCATCATCGTGTCGTGGATCTCGCGCTTGGCGAACACCGCGCCCATCGGGAAGGCGCCATTGGTGATCCCCTTGGCGGTGGTCATCAGGTCCGGGACGACGCCGAAGTACTGAGCCGCGAACGGCGCGCCCAGCCGCCCGAAGCCGGTAATCACCTCGTCGAAGATCAGCAATATGCCGTGCTTGTCGCAGATCGCGCGCAGACGCTCGAGGTAGCCTTTGGGCGGCGGCAGCACGCCGGCCGACCCCGCCACCGGCTCGACGATCACCGCGGCGATGGTCTCGGCGCCATGCAGGGTCACCAGCCGCTCCAGGTCGTCAGCGCGCTCGGCGCCATGCGCCGGCAGGCCCTTGGAAAAGGCGTTCCGCTCCAGGTCGTGGGTGTGGCCGATGTGGTCGGCGCCCGGCAGCGTCAGGAAGCTGCGGCGGTTGTTCACCAGCCCCCCCACCGAGATGCCGCCGAAGCCCACACCGTGATAGCCCTTCTCGCGCCCGATCAGCCGGGTGCGCGCGCCCTCGCCGCGGGCCCGGTGGTAGGCCAGCGCGATCTTCAGGGCGGTGTCCACGGACTCCGACCCGGAGTTGGTGAAGAATATCCGGTCCAGCCCGGCCGGCGCCAGTTTGGCCAGCTCCGTCGCCAGATCGAAGGCCAGCGGGTGGCTCATCTGGAACGAGGGCGCGTAGTCCAGCGTCAGCAGCTGCTGGCCCACCGCCGAGGCGATCTCCGTCCGCCCGTGCCCGGCGTTGACGCACCAAAGGCCCGCGGCGCCATCCATCACCTCGTGGCCGTCTTCGTGGCGGTAGTACATGCCGCTGGCGGCGACCAGCAGTCGCGGGTCGGCCTTGAACTGGCGGTTGGCGGTGAACGGCATCCAGAAAGCCGCCAGGTCTGGTCGGTTTCTGCGGGGGTCGATGTCGTTCATGGGAGCTCGCCTCAGGTTGCGTCCCCACGAAATCAGGTTCGCGGCATGCCCGCCACATGATTGAGCCTGGCCCAGCTGCGGCCATGCGCGCCGCGGCCCGCCGGACCGGCCTTCTGCACGGCTAAGAACCACCGCTGCTCGGCCGACGCCGCCTCGGCCCAGCATTCGGCCACGGCGCGCCGGGGCGCCTCGCCGCCGGCGTCCAGCGCCGCGTCCATCCGCTGGGCGAACCCCGCCTCTAGGGCGTCGCGTTCCGGCTCCAGGGCGTCCAGCGCCAGGTCGAAGTCGGCCAGCATGGCGCGGTGCAGCCGCTCATGGCGCCACCACAGCGTCTCGCCGTCGAACCGGTCGCTGGGCGCCGGTCCCTGGGCGGGTAGCCCAGTCTCGAACAGCCCCCTCTCGAACAAAACCGGCTTGAACAGGCTGACGCAGGGCGCCGAGGTCCCGGTCACCCAGTGCACGCGCCGCGCGGGCGCGAGTTCGCTGACCATCGAGGCCACCGACTGGCTGCGCCGCGCGCCCTGCGCCGCGTGCATGCAGATCGTGCGCCCCTGCGTGTTGGCCGGGGTCCAGTCCGCCGTCTCGCCGTGGTCGCGCAGGATGGCCATCATCGCCGCCGGCGTCAGGCCTGGTGCGCCTTGCTCCAGCAGGGCGTTGCCCCGCGCGCAACGGCCCCGCCCGAAACTCACCGCGTCGCGGTCCGCGTCCAGCAGTTCGCCCGCCACGTCGAAGCGGCCGTCGGCGCCGACCCAGCCCGCGGCACGGGCCTGCGCCGCCAGTCCCGCACTCACCGCATCATAGCCGCGCCCGATGGAATAGGCGTTGGAGAGCGCCCGGTGCGTCGCCACCCGCTCCACCGCCCACCCGCGCCCTGCGGTCTCCAGCACGAAGGCTTCGGCAGGGTCGGCGATGATGAAGCCGTTGTTGTAGAAGAACCGTCCCAGGTGCCCGCAGTTGCCGCCCTGGCCGTGTGCTTCCAGCAAGCCGGTGATCACGTCGACCGCCTCCGCCGCCGAGGCCGCCCGCTCCAGGCCCAGCCGCACCAGGTCCATGCCAGTGAGCGCGCGTTTGCGCTGCGCCGGGGTCTTGGCGTGCAGCGCCTCGTTGCCGATCACCACGCCGTGCTCGTTGGCGCCCATCTCCGCGCCCCACATCCAGAACGGCCGCGACAGCAAACACGCGTGGGTCGCCGAAGCGTCGGCGATGGTGATGTAGGTCAGCCTCAGCGGCGCGCCCTGGGCGTGGCGCCGGGGCGTCATCTCCAGGCCCTGGGCCTCGTTGCGCTCGCGGTCGCTGTTCTTGGCGAACAGCAGGGCGCCCCGAGCGGTCGAGCCCGGCCGGGCCACAAGCGTGTCGCACATCTCCGCGGGACCTCGGCGCTGCCTGGGCGTAGGCCCGAGCGTAAGCTAGCATGATGATCGCGCCGCGGCGCAGCTTCGAGTCCGCGGGCGCTCTAGAACCGGGCGAGCAACGCCACGCGCACCAGGTCCGAGAGGCTCGCCGACCCGGTCTTGCTCATCACATGCGCCCGGTAGACCTCGATGGTCCGCGGGCTGATGCCCAGGTCGCGGGCGATCTCCTTGTTGGACTTGCCCTCGACCACCCCATGCAGCACCTCGGTCTCGCGCGGCGACAACGTGGCGAGCATGGCCTGGAACCGCCGCCTGTCGGCGTCCTCGTGGGCAGTGCGCAGGCCGCTGTTCAGCGCCTGGCGCACGGCGCGCAGAAACAGCTCGTCGTCGAAGGGCTTCTCGAGGAAGTCGATCACCCCTTCCTTCATAGCCTCGACGGCCAGCGACACGTCGCCATGTCCGGTCATTACGATCACCGGGATGCCGACCCCCATGCCGCGTAGCCGGCGCACCAGCTCCAGGCCGTTGACGTCGGGCATCCGCACATCGGTGACGACGCAGCCGGAGACCTCCGGGCCGCAGGTCTCGAGAAAGCGGGTGGCCGACTCGTAGGTCCGCGCGGTCAGGCCGGCCGAGTCCAGCACGAAGGCCAGCGACGAGCGGACGGCGTCGTCATCGTCGACCACATGGACAATCGGCTCAGTCATAGCCGGCGAGCTCCTCTTCGCTGAAGCCGCGCAGGGTGAAGCGGAACACCGTCCCGCCCGCAGGGTTGGGCTCGGCCCAGATGCGGCCTCCATGCGCCTCGACGATGGTGCGCGAGATCGACAACCCCACACCCATGCCGCTCTTCTTGGTGGTCAGGAACGGCTCGAACAGCCGCAGCGCCACCTCCGGCTTGATGCCCGGACCGCTGTCGGTGACGAATACCTCGACCATGCCCTCCTCGGCGTTGCGCGCGCCCACCACCAGGTTGCGGTCGGCGGTGGTCTCCATGGCGTCGATGGCGTTGCGGATCAGGTTCAGCACCACCTGCTGGATCGGCACCTTGTCGGCCAGCACCTGATCGACGCCCTCGTCGATCCGGAACCTCAGCTTCACGCCTCGCTCCTTGGCGCCGACCATGGCCAGCGCGCCGGCCTCCTCCAGCAACTGCGGCAGGCTTTCCACGCGGCGTTCGGCGTCGCCCTTGGAGACAAACTCGCGTAGCCGGCGGATGATCTGGCCGGCCCGCAACGTCTGCTCGCCCGCCGCCTCCAGCGCCGCGCGGATCTTCGCGGGGTCGGCGGCAAGTCCGCCCTGGTCGATCAGCCGCACGCAGCCCTTCACGTAGTTGGCGGTGGCCGACAGGGGCTGATTGAGCTCGTGGGCCAACGCCGAGGCCATCTCGCCCAGCGCGGTCAACCGGGTCACGTGGGCCAGCTCGCCCTGCAGCTGGTGCAGGCGCCCCTGGGTTTCCTGCCGCTCGGTGATGTCGCGCACGAAACCGGTGAAGAACCGCTGCCCGCCCGACGCCATCTCGCCGACCGACAGCTCCATCGGGAAGGTCGAGCCGTCGCGGCGCTCGCCCACCACCACGCGGCCGATGCCGATGATCCGCCGCTCGCCGGTGGTCAGGTAGCGGCGAAGATAGTTGTGGTGCGCATCGTGGTAGGGGTTGGGCATCAGCATCGAGACGTTGCGCCCGATCGCCTCTTCCGGCGTCCAGCCGAACAGGCGCACCGCCGCAGCGCTGAACGAGTGAATGACCCCGGCCTCGTCGATCACCACCATGGCGTCGGGCACGGTGGCGATGATCGACTGAAGGTGCGCCTCGCGGGCCTCCAGGTCGGCCAGCACCTTGGCGGCCTCCTGCGTGCGCCGCAGGGTGGCTGAGCCCGCCAGGCCGACGGCCACGCCCACGATCACGAAGATCGCCGCCGCGCCGCCGTTCGCCGGATGCAGGTGCAGCGTCGGGCCGCTGGCCAGCAGTCCGCCGGCCAGGCTCAGGGCCGTGGCGGTCAGCGCTGGGCCCAGGCCGCCGTACGCCGCGCTCCACAGCACCGCGGGTATGAAGACGATCAGCATCGGCCGGTCGCCTTCCCCGACGCCCATCAGCAGCCGGACCATCAGGCACGCCAGCGTGGCGGCGACGGCAAGACCATAGGTCGCCACCGGCCGCCGCGACCGCAACAGGTCTCTCAACGAAGGCTGGGCGGGTTGCATGTCCAGGGCCAGGTCCGCGGACTCAACCACCCGTCAGCATTGGAGCTTGGGACGCCATGTCGGTGACTTCTCCCCCCAGAGAACGATCAAGCGCGCCGTCCCCAGGCCCTGCAAGGCCCTGGCGCCCCGTAGTTGTGCGGCGCCACGATGCAATCGTGAAGGGAGTTTCGACAATCGCGACGCAATTGCGCACCGCAGAGACTGGGACATGGCGCCGCAGGACGGCCTGCCGAGGGGTCGATTTGTTTAGGGCAGAACTGGCGGGCAGCCGACACCCTCCGCCCGGCCCGCCGCCCCAGCCGACGCCAGCGCTTCGGTGTCGCTCTCGTCCTTCAGGGCGACTCCGGTCAGCCCGAGCCGCAACGCCTCGCGCGCCAGCCAGGCGATCTTGAAGGCGGCGGCCTCATAGCTCAGGCCTTCGCCGCGGATGTTGGAGATGCAGTTGCGTTCGGCGTCAGTGCGCTCAAGGCGCGGCCGGAAGGTGATGTAGGCGCCCAGGCTGTCCGGCGAGGACAGGCCCGGCCGCTCGCCCACCAATAGGATCATCAGCTTCGCGCCCAGCAGCGCGCCCACCTCGTCGCCCAGCGCGACCCGGGCCTGCCGCGCCACGACCACGGGCGCCAACCGCCAGCCGGCGGCCTCGATCGCCGGCTTCAGGGCGCTCAGGAGGCCGACGGCGTGGGCATGGACCGCTGTGCTGGAGAGGCCGTCGGCGACCACCAGGGCGATGTCGCACGAGCCTTTCGCGGCCTTCTCCACGCGCGCCCGGCTGTCCGGCGACAGCCGCCGCCCCAGGTCGGGTCGGCGCAGATAGGTCGGCCGGTCCGGCGCGGCGCTCTCGACCTCCAGCACCGCAAGCCCCAGCGCCGCGATCTCGCCGGCCAGGCGCGCGCGGTCGAACGGCGTCGTGACGGCGTCGCGGGCCTGGGCGTGGGCGTGGGCGAAGGCCAGGACTTCGCGAGTCGGCAGGCTGGCCCCGGTGCGCCCCAGCGCGATCCGCGCCGGGGTCAGGCGGCGTAGCGCCGCCCAGGGGTCGGCGGGGATCGGAGCGCTCATGCCAGGCTCTGCAGCAGGGGCGCGCCGAGGGCGCCGGCGCCAGGCGCCCGTCTGCGCCGGTGATCCCCAACCCCGCGAGCCAGGCTTCGAATTCCGGGGCCCGCCTCAGGCCCAGAAGTTCGCGGACATAGAGCGCGTCGTGGAACGAGGTGGACTGGTAGTTGAGCATGATGTCGTCGGCCCCCGGCACCCCCATGATGAAGGTCACCCCCGCCGTCGCCAGCAGGGTGAGCAGGGTGTCCATGTCGTCCTGGTCGGCCTCGGCATGGTTGGTGTAACAGACGTCCACGCCCAGCGGCGCGCCCAGCAGCTTGCCGCAGAAATGATCCTCCAGCCCGGCGCGGATGATCTGCTTTCCGTCGTACAGGTACTCGGGCCCGATGAAGCCCACCACGGGGTTCACCAGCAGGGGCTCGAACGCCCGGGCGACGCCATAGGCTCGGGCCTCCAGGGTCTGCTGGTCGACCCCATGGTGCGCGCCTGCGGAGAGCGCCGAGCCCTGGCCGGTCTCGAAGTACATGACGTTGTCGCCGACGCTGCCGCGGCCCAGCGACCGTCCCGCGTCCAGCGCCTCCGCCAGCAGCGGCAAGGTGACGCCGAAGCTGTCGTTCGCGCCCTGGGTGCCCGCGATCGACTGGAAGATCAGGTCCACCGGCGCGCCGCGCCCGATCAGCTCCAGGGCCGAGGTGACGTGGGTCAGGACGCAGGACTGCGTCGGAATCCGATAGCGCGAGATCAGGTCGTCCATCAGGCGCAGCAGGTCGCCGATGACCGCCAGGTTATCGCTGGCCGGATTGATCCCGATCACCGCGTCGCCGCAGCCGTAGAGCAGCCCGTCCAGGATCGACGCGGTGATGCCGGCCGGGTCGTCGGTGGGATGGTTGGGCTGCAGGCGCACGGCCATGGTCCCGGGCAGGCCGATGGTGTCGCGGAAGGCGGTGGTCACCCGCAGCTTCGACGCCGCCAGGAGCAGGTCCTGGTTGCGCATCAGCTTGCTGACCGCCGCCGCCATCTCCGGCGTCAGGCCGGGGGCCAGGCGCGCCAGGACGGCCGGGGTGGCGACGTCCGACAGCAGCCAGTCGCGGAACTCGCCCACCGTCATCGCCGATACCGGCGCGAACGCCTCGGCGTCATGGCTGTCGCAGATCAGGCGGGTGACGTCGTCGAGCTCATAGGGAACGATGGGCTCGGCCAGGAACGCCTTCAGCGGCAGGTCGGCCAGCGCCAGCTTGGCCGCGACGCGCTCTTCCGCCGACCCGGCGGCGAGGCCGGCCAGCAGGTCGCCGGAGCGCAGCGGCGTCGCCTTGGCCAGCACCTGCGCCAGGCTCTCAAACGTCCAGGTCGTAGCGCCCAGTGTCGTGCGAAGTCGCATGGTTGCTCCGCCGCCAGCTTGGGACCAAACAACGCCCAGCCCAAGCGGAACTCTCGCCGAGCGGCCGGCCCTGCTACCTCGGGCCGTCCCGTTCCCGGTCTCGGATGTCCCGCTTCGCACGAAACCGCCGTCGAGCGTGGCTTCCGCGCCCCGGCTCGCCCGAAAATGAGGCGCGCGACGCGGAATTCCACCGGTCTCCCTTGCGTCAGACTTGCGGCATATCGCCGTTCGAGATCACTTGCTGTCCCCAGGACTTGATGGCGGCCAAGTCGCGCAGACGTCGATCCGTCTCCGTGCGCCGCCGCCGCCGAGGTGGGAGGCTTAGGCGATGGCGTCAACACCCCTGGTGTCGTTCATGCAACCCGAGGCGGACGCTCAGTTGGCGGGCGCCCGGGCGCTGGGTTTCGACAAGCTGATGTATGGCGTCGATGTCCTGGACGGGGAAATCGACCCGCCGCTGGAAATCGTCGCGGCGGGGCTCACCCCGGCCTACATGGACACCTACCTGCGCCGCATGCGCGAGGACCCGATCCGCCGGTTGGCCGCACGCGGCGAGATCACGGTGACGAACACCCCGCTGACCTACGAGAACAATGGCGCCAGCTTATCGATCGCCAAGGACCGGCTGCTGACCTCCGGCGACACCGCCATGCTGCGTTGGTACCTCACCCAGGGCGTGCGCACAGGCGTGGGCTTCCGGATCAGGATGTCCGGCGGCCGGCACGCCTCGATCAATTTCTACAGCGCGCTTGGTCACGCCGACCTGGACCTTGAGGCGGCATTGCCGGGCCTGTTCCTGATCGGCCACCAGCTGCACGCGCGGATCGAACCCAGGCTGTCGAAGTGGCGCAGCAACCTGCTCTCCGGCCGCGAGGCGGAGTGCCTGGAGTGGATCGCCATCGGCAAGAGCAACCGTGAGATCGCCGAGTTGCTGGGCATCTCCCTCGACACCGCCAAGGAGCACGTCCAGAGCCTGTTCCAGAAGCTGCGGGTGCATGGCCGCGCTCAGGCGGTGTCGCGCGGCCACGTGCTGGCCTACCTCGGCTGACCCCCCCGTCTGGGGGGATAGGGCGTGTGCTGACCTTCGCCTAACCTTTTTCCCAGGCCGCTTCTTGGGGAAGCGAGGGGGAAATCATGGCTGATACTGGGGCGCGGAACCGTCTGCTGGGTTCAACGGCCGCCTGGATCGCGGCGATCGCCGGCGTAGCCTTCGCGGGGCCGGTCCTGGCCGCCGACGCGGCGGCCCCCAAGACCGAGGCCGCCTCCAGAGCCGACGTCGCTGTCACCGAGATCGTGGTGACCGGCTCGCGCATTCCGAGGGCCGGCTTCGAAACCCTGCAGCCCGCCCAGACCATCAGCGCCGACACCTTCGCCGACCGCGGCATCCTGAACGCCGGCGATGCGTTGAACGAACTGTCGGCCTTCGGGCCCGCGGGGTCCAACAACACCGGCCAGCAGACGGGCTCGAACGTCGGCCAGCAGTTCGTCAATCTCTACAACCTCGGCGCCCAACGGACCCTCGTTCTGGTCAATGGGCGCCGCTTTGTCTCCGGCAACGCCCCCACGCCGCCCGGCACGTTCGGCGGCCCGCCGCCCGGCCAGGAAGTCGACCTGAACGACATCCCGGCGGGTCTGATCGACCACATCGAGGTGCTCTCCGTCGGCGGCGCGCCGATCTACGGCGCCGACGCGATCGCCGGCACGGTCAACATCATCCTCAAGAACAACTTCCACGGCATCCAGGTCGAGGCCCAGGCCGGCGCGGGCAAGGAAAGCGGGGGTAATTCCTACGCGGGCCGGCTGCTGGCCGGCGCGAACTTCGACGAGGACCGCGGCAACGTCACGGCCACGGTCGAATACACCCAGCAGGATGGCCTGACCTACGCCGACCGCAAGGACCTGCCCTACGCGACCTTCCAGCCCTCCGACGCCTGCACCAAGCTGGGATTCGGCGCCTGCTATGTGCCCAACGCCCACGTCCCCAGCATCTTCACGGGCGGCATTCCGGCGCTCGACGCGGGCCTGGCGAACGCCGGCTCGCCGGCCTATCCGAGCGCCATCCACAACGCGGCCGGCCAGGTCGTCGCCTTCGCGCCGGACGGCACGTTGCAGCCGGTGGACCTGGGCATCCAGAACAACGGCTTGGTGTTCGGCCAGGGCGGGAATTCCGACGACCTGCGCCCGCAGTCGTCCTATATCGCGCCCATCAAGCGCGTGCTGATCGACACCCTGGCGCACTACGACTTCACGCCCAACATCCAGGGCTACCTGGAGACCGAGTTCTCGCACGCGGACGGCAGCCAGGTCGCCGCCCAACCGTCCTACCAGTCGGCCTTTTTCGCCGGCCAGAAGGGCGCCGGACCGATCCAGTTCAGCACCACCAATCCCTTCCTGAGCGCCCAGGCCCGGGGCGTGCTGAACGCCGCCGGCGCCTCCACCTTCTTCGTGTCACGCGCCAACCTGGACCTGGCCCCTCAGACCTTCACCAACACGCTCGACACCTACCGCGTGGTCGCCGGCTTCAAGGGCGACCTCGAGCTCCTGGATCGCAAGGTGAACTGGGACGCCTCGTTCAACTACGGCCGCGCGCAGGGCAGCGAGGTCTACTTCGATATCAACGAGGAGAACTTCCTCAACGCCATCGACGTGGTGACCAATCCGGCCAACGGGCAGATCGTCTGCCGGGTCACCCTGACCCCACCGCCGGCGCCGCAGGGCGGCCAGCCCAGCTCGGTCAGCGGATGCCAGCCGCTCAATCTGTTCGGGGCAGGCGCGCCCAGCAAGGCCGCGCGGGATTTCGTGACCGCGCGCGACGAGGCGACCTCGCTGCTGACTCAGCGCGACGTGCAGATCAACCTCAATGGCTCGCCGTTCGATATCTGGGCCGGTCCGGTCAAGCTGGCCGCCGGCTTCGAATATCGCGAGGAATCGGGCGCCTTCACGGTCGACGCCTTCGCCAAGGCGGGCCTGGGCCGCAATGCGCCGTCCAGCGACGTGTCGGGCAGCTACACCTCCAAGGAGTTCTACGCTGAGGCCAATGTCCCGCTGATCTCGCCGGAGATGAACATCCGCTTCGTGAAGTCGGCCGAGCTCGACGGGTCCTACCGCAGGATCTCGAACAGCCTGGCGGGCGATTCCGACGTCTACACCGTCGGCCTGAAGTACACGCCGGTCGAGGATCTGCAGCTGCGCGGCAATGTCACCCACTCGGTCAGGGCGCCGTCCATCGAGGAACTGTTCCTGCCCACGACCAACACCCAGTCCTTCGCCCAGGACCCGTGCGACCCCAACTTCATCAACGGCAAGGCCAATCGCGCGGCCAACTGCGCCAAGATATTCACGGCCCTGGGCGTGCCGCTGGCGACCTTCAAGTCCAACGTCGTCAACGCTTCGGTGCTGGGCACGACGGGCGGCAACCAGTCGCTGCTGAACGAAAGCGCCAATGCCTGGACCGCCGGCTTTATCGCCCGACCGCACTGGGTTCCGGGCCTGACGATCGCGCTGGATTGGATCAATATCCACCTGAAGGAGCCGATCACGGCCCTGACCCTCACCCAGGTGATGGACGCCTGTTTCGACTCCCCGGGCTTCCCCAACAACTTCTGCAACCTTTTCCAGCGCGACAAGAGCGGCCAGGTCGTCAACTTCAGCACGCCGCTGGCCAACGCCGGCGCCCAGGAGTTCGCCGGCGCCCAGCTGGATTCGGTTTACACCGTGCCGGTCGGCGACCTGCCCCTGATCTCCCATCTTGGGCTCACGCCGGGCGGCGACTATGGGCGGCTGACCTTCGACCTGAACGGTTTCTTCGAGGAGAAACACAACTTCCAGATCCTGGGCGTCGTCACCAAGACGCGCGGCAACATCGGCGACTCGCTGTGGCGCTTCAACGCCTCGACCCGGTACCGCAAGGGTCCGCTGATGCTCTACGTCAACACCCGCTACATCAGTAAGGGCGACCAGGACGTCACCCTGCAGCGGACAGCTCAGTCCGTGCTGACGGTCGGCGAGTACTGGGTGACCAACGGCGCGGTGTCCTACGACGTCAATGAGCACGTCACGGCCGAACTCAGCGTCAGCAACCTGTTCAATCAGAACCCGCCCCGGTACGCGATCACCATCGGCGCGGGGGCGCTAGGGACCTACGACTACTTCGGCCAGGCGGCGACCTTCAAATTGCGGGCTCGTTTCTGATCGGCCGCGGCGCCTGCCCTCGGCGATGCGCGCCGGGGAGGCTGCCGCGCCCCCAAGGCGGCAGCCTCCCGCTCCTCATCTTGTCGACGTCTCCGGGAGGGGTGCTGTGTTGAAACGAGCAGCGGTTGCGACAACCCTGGTCAAGGCGCCCGGCGCGTTCCACGACAGGGCGGCGCGTCCGAGTCAGTCCGCGGCGAAAGCCAGCGCGGTCCTGGCCTGGTTCGCCCGCTACGACACCGGAGCCGCCAAGCCATGAGCCCTCGCACCGCCGCCGCCCTCTGCCTCGCCTTCGCCCTCCTGATCCCCGCCCGTGCGCTCGCTGCTGACGGCGACCGGTCGGCCTTCGTGATCGACAACTTCAAGACCGAGAGCGGGACCGTCCTGCCCAAGGCCACGGTCATGTACGCCACCTACGGCAAGCTGAACGCCGCGCGCGACAACGCCATCCTGTTGCCCTCGCACTACATGGCCGACAGCCACGGCTACGAGTGGCTGATCGGGCCGGGCAAGGCGCTGGACCCGGCCAAATACTTCCTGGTGGCCACCGAACTCTTCGGCAACGGCAAGTCGTCCTCGCCCAGCAACACGCCCGAGCCGTTCCACGGGCCGCGCTTCCCGGTCACCACCATCCGCGACAACGTCGAGGCCACCCACCGTCTGCTCGGCGAAAAGTTCGGCGTCACCCACCTGAAGGCCGTCGTCGGCTTCTCCATGGGCGGCCAGCAGGCTTTCCAATGGGCGGTCAGCTATCCCACCTTCGCCGACCGCATCGTCGTCACCTCGGCCACCGCCAAGACCTACCCCCACGGGATCGTGCGCCTGGAGGGCCAGATCGCCGCCATCGACGCGGATCCGACGTTCAAGGGCGGCGACTACGTCGACCAGCCGAAAAAGGGCCTGGAGGCCTTCGGCATGGTCTGGGCCGGCTGGCTCTATTCGCAGGAATGGTGGCGCAGGGACCTGTGGAAGGTCGGCGCGCCGCCCGGGACCACCTTCGAGTCAGTCGTCGACCGCTTCCATCACAACTTCATACCCGGCGCCGACGCCAACAACCTGATCCTGCAGATGCGCACCTGGGAGAAGCACGACATCGGGACAACGCCGGGCGTCAGCGGCGGCGTCGAGGCCGCCCTGCGCGGGATCAAGGTCCCGCTGCTCTACATGCCGTCCGAGACCGACCTCTACTTCCCCATCGGCGACGCCCGCTACGAGGCCCAGTTCATCCCGCACGTCACGTTCGCGCCGATCCACTCGCTCTGGGGCCACACCGCCGGCGCGGCCAGCAATCCGGCTGACGCCAGGACCCTGAACGAGACCATCGGCCCCTTCGTCGCGGGCCAGGCGCCGGCCCGCAAGCGCCGTTCGCCCCCGCGTGGCAAACCAGCCCCTTAGCTCAGTTCCTTGAGGAGCCAGCGTTGAAGAAATCCGCCCTTGTATCCCTCGGTTTGATGCTGACGGCGGCCGCCGGCGGCGCCAGCAGCGCAGCGCCGGCGCCCTATACGGTGGTCGAGAAGTCGCTCGACCAACTTCAGGCTGACCTGGCTAGCGGCCGCACGACCTCGGCCCAGCTGGTGAAGCTCTACGAACAGCGGATCGCCCGGTTCAATCCGAAACTCCACGCGGTGATCGCGCTGAACCCCGAGGCCGCCGCCCAGGCCGCAGCTTCCGACGCCGCGCGCAAGGCGGGGCGCCCGCTCGGGCCTTTGGCCGGCGTGCCGATCCTGGTGAAGGACAACATCGAGACCGCCGATCCGGTCGCCACCACCGCCGGCTCGCTGGCGCTGGCGAATAACATCACCGGCCGCGACGCGCCGCTGGTCGCCCGGTTGCGCGCCGCCGGCGCCATCATCCTGGGCAAGGCCAACCTCTCCGAGTGGGCCAATATCCGTTCATCGCATTCGATCAGCGGCTGGAGCGCCACTGGCGGCCAGGCCCGAAATCCCTACGCCCTGGATCGCAACACCTGCGGCTCCAGCGCCGGCTCGGGCGCGGCCGGCGCGGCCAGTCTGGCGGCGGCCACGGTGGGCACCGAGACCGACGGCTCGGTCACCTGTCCGTCCTCGATCAACGGCCTTGTCGGCCTGAAGCCTACCGTTGGCCTGATCCCGCGCACCTATGTGGTGCCGATCAGCCACAGTCAGGACACCGCCGGGCCCATGACCCGCAACGTCCGTGACGCCGCCCTGCTGGCCCAGGTCATGGCCGGCGCCGATCCGATGGACGCCGCCACCGCCCACGCAGACCTTGCCGGCCACGACTTCCTGTCCGGCCTGAAGCCCGGCGCGCTCCGCGGCGTCCGTGTCGGCGTCCTGCGCTTCGCCGCCGGCTTCCACCCGGAGACCACTGCGGTCTTCGACAAGGCGCTGAAGACCCTGGAAGCCGCCGGCGCGACCCTGGTCGAGATCAAGCAGTTCCCGACGGACCAGAACATCGGCGCCCTGGAGCAGGTCGTGTTGATGACCGAGCTGAAGGCGGACCTGAACGCCTATCTGGCCTCGACGAAACCCCATCAGGTCCCCAGCCGCACGCTTGCCGACCTTATCGCCTTCGACAAGGCCCACGCCGACAAGGAAATGCCGCTCTTCGGCCAGGAGGAGTTCGAGATCGCCGAGGCGACGAAGGGGCTCACCGATCCGGCCTACCTCAAGGCCGAGGCCGACGCTCACCGCCTGGCCGGCCCCGAGGGTATTGATAAGCTGTTGGCGGACAACAAGGTCCAGGTCCTGGTCGCGCCCACCATCGGCCCGGCCTGGCTGATCGACCCGGTGCTGAAGGACCAGTTCGTCGGCGGCGGCGCGGGCGGCCCGGCCGCGGTCGCGGGCTATCCGCACCTGACCGTCCCCATGGGCCAGGTCGACGGTCTGCCGGTCGGCCTGTCGTTCATCGCCGCGGCCTGGACCGACGCGAAACTGCTGGCCTATGGCTACGCCTACGAACAGGCGGCGCACGCCAGAAAGCCGCCGAAGTACCTGCCGACCGCGGCGGTCGAAGGCAAGGCCGCCTGGAACGCCCAGCGGGCCCCGGCGAAGATGTAGGCAAATGCTCGTCTCGCGAGACTCGCGGAGCGAGGCCGGCTGGCGGTGCAGGCAGTCGGACAGCCACAAGTCTCCCCTCTCAAGCCAGCAGGATGTAGTGCTTTCGGATGTTCTCGACCCTGCTTAGCAGCATCTTGCGTGCTCCCGCGTCGGGGCCACCGGGATCGGGTAGCTATCGGATAGATCTCGCCCCGCCAGGACATTGTCCGCCCAGTTCTGCGCGATGGCGCAGTAGAGCCGGAGGGCGATGGCCGGGGTGGGCGAATCGTCCGTCTCGAAGTGCATTGACGGCAAGTCGCCCACGACCACCCATCGCTCGGCGTCACGCGGATCGCCGCCAGGCGCGAAGCGCATCAAATAGAGTCCGATCATTGGCGCGATGCCAAAGGCCAGAACGAGGTCAGCGATGGGCGGCATCCAGCGGTAGCTTCGTACGAAGCTCCAGGCTTGATCCGTCAGTTTCTTGAGGAGTTGGATCTCCTCCTCACTCTCGTAGTCGATGTCGTCGCCGGTCGGGAAGGCAGAGGTGTCGATGAGATGGCTCACAGCCGGAATGCTAGTTCGTGCGCTCCGGGCGTCAAGAACATCATAGCAACAACCGGACCCGCGGTCCGCGAAGCATGAAAGTCCCGCGATCGCTCTGGCTCGATGAGGGTTTCAATGTTGGCGATCGTTGGCCTCCACGCCAGGCGGAACGAGTTCCGCTGGGCCACCGCCCCAACGGGTGGCTCTAGAACTTCGTCGTCAGTTGCACGTACCAGAGCCGGCCTATCGGATTGTAGGTCGACACGTCCGCGCCGTTGTCAGGGAACGCTTTGGGCGCGGCCACAGGGCGGACGTCGCCGATGTTGTTCACCCCCGCGGCCAGACGAGCTTCCTGCAGCCCGGGAACACCGATCGCGCCGAACTTGTAGGCCAGGCGCGCGTCGAAGGTCGAATAGCTGCCGACCGGAAGCGCCGCGACCCCGGCGTTGGCGAAAGTGAAGCCGCCTGCGCCCTGGTCCTCGACGCCGTCGATATAGTTGTTGGCCAGCACCGCGTCCCACGGCCCCATGCTCCATTCCACGGAGGAATAGGCGCGCCACTTCGGCTGGGTGCCGCCGGCCTGCGGGCTGTTACTGACGGCGCCCGCGAACTCGAAGAATGGCTGCGACGGCAAGGCCTGGTACTTGTAGGAGTCCAGGTAGGTGACCGCTGTGCTGAAGGCGAAGTCGCCGTAAGCATCGGTGTGCAGATTGTAGTCGACGGTGACGTCGAGGGTCCGCAGCTTGATGCCGCCCAGGTTCCGGAACTGGTCGATCACGTAGAGGTTGTTGTTGTTCACGCCGGGCGCGGCGTTGAGGAACGCCAGCAGGTCGCCGGGGTTCTGGAACTGCACGGCCCCGGGTTGGCCCACGAAATTGCCCTTTGAGGCGTTGGCGAAGAAGATCGAGGCCGATCCCAGGCGGTTCACGTCCACCAGGATGTTGTTGAAGCCGATGCCGCCGGCGATGTTGCGCTGGTCGATCGATGTGTACTGGACGGTGGCGCGCAAGCCGGGGATGGCGTTCGGCTGCGCCACGAAGCCAACGGAATAGATGTTCGCGGTCGCGGGCTGCAGGTTCGGATTGTTGCCATCCTCGGCGTTGAAAGGACTGCTCGGCTGGCCCGGGAAGGCGCCCTGGATGATCGCACCGCCCGCCTGACGAGTGTCGGTCGGTCCGTACTCCGCATAGAGCGATGGCGCCGTGAACGACTTCGAGAAGGTGCCGCGGATGACCAGCTGGTTGTCTACCGGCTCCCAGCGGATGCCCACCTTCGGCACGGTCGAGTCTCCGGCGTCGCTGTAGTGCTCGAAGCGCACCGCGCCGATCAGGTCGAGCGCATGGAAGCCCGTTGGGCTCCAGCCCTCGCCCGTGATCGGGATGCGTACCTCGCCGAAGCCGGCCTGGATGGTGCGGCTCCTCGAGAAGGGATCGAAGAACTGGCCGCCGATCCAGCGCTGGGCTGTTGGGCCGGTGTTGCGGCCATTGAGGTCGGCGCTGGCCGACAGGGCTTCCCGGCGCCACGCCGCGCCGAACGCCAGGCCGACGTTCCCGCCGGGCAGGCTGAACAGTTCAGTGGTGTTGAATTGGATGTCGCCGCTGTCCAGCGTGCTCTTCCCGCTGATCAACTCGGTCCCGAAGATGTTGGCCAGCGAGTCGGCGCTGCGCCCGCCGCGGGCGAACGGATCGAGCGCAGGTGTGAGGACCAGCGCCGACCCCGTATCGAAGTTGCTGAACACCTTGCTGAATGCGCCGCCGGGTGTGGCGACGCCCGCTGAGTTGAAGCCACCGGCGATCGCCAGCGGCAGGTTGGGCCCGTAGATGACGTTCTTCTGCTTCTGGTCGAGCTTGTCCTCGCTGTGGGTGTAAGCGGCCTCCCAGCGCCATGGATGGCCGACAAAGTCGAACTCGCCCTTCAGGCCGCCGGTCACCCGGAACTTGTCGGAGGTGTTGAAGTACTGCTTGGGCAACGAAGCATCGCCGAACTGCACGCCGGAGACCGCCCCGGTGGTCGGATTGAACGGCGCGCCGGCGGCCACCGTCACCGCCGAGATCCGCGGCAGGAACTGGGTGAAGCTCTCCGCATGGGCGTATTCGAAGTCGCCGAACGCCTGGACCTTCCCATCTTCGGTCAGTCGCGCATTCAGGCTGCCGCCAAGCGCGCTGGTCTTCTGCTGCATCAGCAGGGTCTGGAACTGCGACAGTGGATAGGTCGCGCCGATGCCGGCGGCCGATGAGGCGGTGTAGACGCCGGGAATCAGCGCGGCGATGTTGGGCGCCGTGGCCGCGAGGCCGACGCCCGTCGCTTGGCTGGGCGAGTTGAAATTGAGGTTCAGTAGGTTGTTCCCGACGGCGCCGGGCACGGCGGTGGTCGAGACGATGAACGGGTTGGTGAAGGCTCGGTCCTTCTGGAACAGCGGGTCGGTGTTCGAATAGGAGCCGTCGAGCACGAGGTCGACTCGATCGCCTAGGCTGTGCCCGGCGGTGAAATAGACAGACCGCTCAGTGTAGCCCTTCTCCGCGCCGGCATAGCGGCCGCCGACCTCGAGGCCGTCGAACTTCTGCTTCAGGACGAAGTTGACCACGCCGCCGATGGCGTCGGAGCCGTAGATGGCCGAAGCGCCGTCGGCCAGCACCTCGACCCGCTCGATCGCGCTGGGAGGGATCTGATTGACGTCCACAAAGATCTTGCCGCCGATGCCGGCGATGGCGTCCACCGCGACGCGCCGGCCGTTGATCAGCACCAGGGTGTCGAGATCGCGCAGCCGCAGCTGCGATCCGCCGCCGGTGTTCTGGTTGGTGTTGTTGGCGTTGCTGGCGCCGATGTTTCCGCGGCCCTGGAAGGCCGGCAGGGTCTTGCGAAGAATTTCCAGCGGCGTTGTGCCGACGCCGGCGCTCTCGATCTTGTGCTGGTCCACAACGCTGACCGGGGCCGCGATGCGATCCGGCGTGGTCGGCAGGTAGGAGCCGGTGACGATCACCTCGGCGACAGTGGCGTCCGCAGGCGCGGCGGCAGCGGCGGCGGCGTGGGCCGCGCCGGCCCAGGCCAGAGCCAGGCCGGTCGAGGCCATCAGTGTGGTGGCGAGCGTCCTGCGAGCGATAGTCATCGGTTTCCCCCAAGTTAGATTGTTTTGGTTGTGCTTGGGTCCGGCCTGCACAACGGCGGCGCCCGGCCCCGGACGGGCGCGGTCATCCGCGGCGATGCAGGTCGAACGGCGTAGACTCCCTGGTGCGGGAGTCGCGTCGAAGGCGCGGCTCCTCATTGTTGGGGCCAGCGTTGACCCAGAAGCTAACGAAAACCTGTCGCAAGCCTGAACGGAAATTCAGGTGAAGCTGGCGTCGACGGCTATGCCGCCAGAGTGGCCGATGTCGTGGCGGTGGGAATCTCGAAGGTAACCTTCAGTCCCCCCGCCCCGTCGGCCGGTTCGGCGAAGATGCGGCCTCCGTGCAGGTCGATGATGCTCTTCGAGATGGTCAGTCCCAGGCCGCTGCCCCGGTCTCCGGAGGCCGGCGTGTTGAAACGCACGAAGCGCTCGAAGATGCGCAGGCGCTGGTCGGGCGCCAGTCCGGGCCCCTGATCGGCGACACTGACCCGCCAGGTCCCGCCTTCTATGGCGGAAGCCAGGGTGACCACCCCGCCCTCCGGTGAGACGTTGAGCGCGTTGGTCAGCACGTTCAGCAACACCTGGCGCATCCACCGCTCCTCGAACGCCACCCGCCCTCGCCCCTTGTGCGCGCAAGCGAAGCTGCGCCCGTTGTGCTCGGCGAGCGCCTGGGCGTCCTGCGCGAAGGTCTCGAGGAAGCGCGCCGGATCGTGCGGCTTCATGTCGAAGGGGATCGCCTTGGCCTCGGCGCGCGAGAGAAACAGCATTTCGTCGATGATCTGGTTGAGCCGCGCAAGCTCCTCGATCTGCACGAGCACCGCTTCGGCATGCGCCGATGGCAGATCACCGTCGCCTAGCATCTTCTCCGCATGCAGACGGATCAACGACAGCGGAGTCTTCAGTTCGTGGGAGGCTTCGTCGGAGAACCGCCGGATCTGGTCGAAGGCCGACTCCAGTCGGTCGAACATCTGGTTCAGCAGCAATGCCAGGTCGGTAACTTCGTCGCGCACGTTGGACACCGGAATGCGTTCGGAGAGATTGTCCGATCCGATCCGGTTGGCGGTCTCGCGGATCGCACGCATGGGCCGAAGCAACAGCCGGCTGAGCCCCAGGCCGATGCCCAGGCTGGCCACCAGCATCGCCACCAGCAGGGCGGCGCAGACCTTCACATACTCGCGCATGCCGTCGCTTACGGAGCGGGCCGAGGTGGCGATGGTGACGTCGAACGGCGGCAGCAGGAACTCATCGACCCGCAGCGCGCCGATTCCCGACATGGTCGCCGAATAGGCGCGCTTGCCTTTGATGTCGGGGATGTCCTCGCCGCGCAGGTTGCGGGACTTGAACTTGGTGCTGGTCCCCGGATGCTCGATGGAAATGTAGAACAGGACCGCCCCGGACTCGCTGGTCTCGCGCACCCGCTCGGCCATCACCTCGGAGTTCAACCGGGCGTAGTCGGAGCCGAGGTGAGCCCTCAGCTGCTGGAACTCGGCGGCGTTGAGCTGGTCCAGACCGCTGATCAGCCGTGTCTCAAGCAGCTGGTAGCCGGCCAGGAACAGGATTGCGAGCGTCACCGTCGCGCTGAGCGCGTACCAGAACGTCAGGCGGGCGCCGATCGATCTCATAGCAGCTGGTAGCCGATGCCGCGGACTGTCTTGAACAGCGGCTTGCCCATGGCGCCTTCCATCTTGGCGCGCAGCCGGCTCATGTAGACATCGAGCAGGTTGGTGTCGACGTCGTAGTGCGACGACCAGATTTTCTCGGAAATCAGAGTGCGGGTGAGCACCCGCCCTCCGTTCTGCATGAAGATTTCCAGCAGCGCGTATTCGCGGGCCGTCAGGTCCACCGGGTCTCCATTGACGTGAACCGTGTGGCCCAGCAGGTCGAGCTTGATGCCGGCGCGCTCGAGCACCGTCTGTTTGACCACGGACTGGCGGCGCAGCAGGGCGCGCATCCGGGCCAGGAGCTCCTCGAGGCTGAAGGGCTTGGGCAGGTAGTCGTCGGCGCCCACGTCCAGGCCCTTGATGCGATCCTCCAGGCTGTCGCGGGCCGACAGGATCAGCACCGGCTCGTTGAACCCGCTGGCCCGCCATTCCCGAACCAGTTCGATGCCGTCTCCATCGGGCAACGACAGGTCGAGCACGATCAGGTCGTACTTGGTGTCCGCCAGGGCGTCGTTGGCCGCGCGGCAGGTCTGCACCCAGTTGGCGGTGTGGGCGTGCTCGGAAAGTCCCTGCTTCAGGAACTGGCCTAGCCGCACTTCATCTTCGACAATCAGGACTTTCATCGGACCCCAGCGTTCACGTGTGTGCGCCACGCGTCGCGCGAGCGTAGGCCCCCCGGGCGGCCCGCGGCAACCAACCGGCCGCAACCTGAAAACCTGTTCAGGCGCGCGATAGGGTCAGTTCAGGTTGCCGGGCCAGCGTAGCCGTCAATGTCGGGGCCGTGCGCACTCGGCCAGAACAAGAACGGGCTGGGAGGCCAGGGGCGGTGAGACACTTCAAGCGTTCGTTGGCGGCTGTCTGCGGCTGGGCCGCGCTTGGCGCCAGCGCGCAGGCCGCGCCGGGCTACCATCTGGAGTCGGTGGTTACGCTGAAAGGCGCCGCGCCCGGCTGGGACTATGTGACGGTCGATTCCGCGCGGGCCTATCTGTTCCTCGGTCGGCGCAAGGAAGGCGTCACCGTGTTCGACGCCGCCGCCGGCAAGGTGGTCGCGACGATCGAGAACTCGAAGATGGCCAATATCGCCACGCTCGTGCCCGAGGCCGGACGCGGCTACACGGCCAACGAGGACGGCACCACGACGGTCTTCGACCTTCTGACGCTCAAGACCCTGGACCGCATCAAGCTCGGAGAGGCCGCCGACTCGGCCTTCTACGAGCCGGTGACCGGCGAGCTCGCCTTCACCCTGGGCGACAGCAAGGAGTTGGTGTTCGTCACCGCCAAGACGGGCGCGATCGTCGGCCGCCTGGCGATGGGCGCCGAGGAGCTGGAAGGCGCCGCCGCCGACGGCAAGGGCTTCCTCTATGTGAACGAGCGCGACAAGAACCTCGTCGCCAAGGTCGATGTCCGGTCCCGCAAGGTGGTCGCCCGCTGGCCGACGACCGGCTGTGTCATGCCTACCGGAATGGCGATCGACCGCACGGCGATGCGGCTGTTCATCGGCTGCAAGGGCGCCCATCCGGTGCTGGCGGTGGTGAACGCGCGGACTGGCAAGGTGGTGGCGACGCCGGAGATCGGTCGTGGCAACGACGGGGTGGTCTGGGACGCAGCCAGCAGGCGGGTATTCGCCGCCAACGGCCTCGAGGGCAACATCGTCGTCTACGAGCAGAAGGGCCCGGACAGCTACAGCCTGGGCGGGGCCTTCACCACCCGCCCAATCGCCCGGACGCTGGCGTTCGATCCCAAGACCCGTAAGCTCTACACGATGACCGCTGAGGGGATCGTCGATCCGGCCAAGCCGGTGAACAGAAAGGCCGGCAGCTTCTATCCGAACCGGTACCTCGACGACACCTTCACGGTGCTCACCTATGCGCCCGACTAGCCGCGCAGCCGGCCTGGAAGGAACGACGATGCCGCCCAAGACAACCGCGCCCAGGCCGGCGCGCGACGCCGCGTCCACTTCGCCTCCGCCCCGAGTAACGCTGGGCGCCCTCGCCCGGTGGTGGAAGGTCATGGATTTTCGCATCGGCATCGTGCCGGCGCCGGTGTTCGCCGCGATCCTGGGGGTCGTCGCCGTCTACGTCAGCCTTGGCAAGGCGCCGTCGGACATCCTGATGAACATGGCCGTACTGGCGGTGGGCGGCTTCGGCTGCGCCGAACTCGGCAAGCGGCTGCCGGTGCTGCGCAACATCGGCGCGGCGGCGATCTTCGCCACCTTCATTCCGTCCTATCTGGTGTTCGCCCACATCCTGCCGGCGCCGCTGGTCACCTCGATCACCAGCTTCACCAAGGCGAGCAATTTCCTCTACCTGTTCATCGCCTCGATCATCGTGGGCTCGATCCTGGGCATGGATCGTCGCGTGCTGGTGGGCGGCTTCCTGAAGATCTTCGTGCCGTTGGCGACCGGTTCGCTGGTCGCGGGCGCGGTGGGCTGCGGGGTCGGGACGGCGCTTGGGCTGGGGTTCAACCACACCCTCTTCAAGATCGTGGTGCCGATCATGGCCGGCGGCGTGGGCGAAGGCGCCATGCCGCTCTCCATGGGCTACGCCGCGATTGGCCATCTGCAGCAGGGCGACCTCTTCGCCGAAGTGCTGCCCTCTGTGATGCTGGGCAGCCTGACGGCGATCATCCTGGCCGGCGGGCTGAACTACCTCGGCAAGCTGTGGCCGGGCCTCACGGGCGAGGGTCGGCTGCAGCCTGGAGAGCAGGATGTCGAACTGGCCGGGGAGGACGCGGTGCGACCGCACCCTGGCGTCGAGACCGTGGCCGCCGCCGCCTTGCTCGCCGTCACCCTCTACCTGATCGGCACTGTCGCCCAGAAGCTGTGGGACTTCCCCGCCCCGGTCGTCATGCTACTGCTGACCGTGCTGCTGAAGCTGGGTCGGCTGATCTCGCCCGGGCTCGAGGCGGGGGCCTACAGCGTCTATCAATTCTTCCGCACCGCCGTGACCTATCCGCTGCTGTTCGCCATCGGCGTGTCACTGACGCCCTGGGAGAAACTGGTGGCGGCGTTCAACGCGCCGACACTGGTGACCATCGTCGCCACCGTGACCACCCTGATGGGGACCGGTTTCGTCGTGGCGCGGTTCATCGGCATGTATCCGATCGATGTGGCCATCGTGAACGCCTGCCACTCCGGCCAGGGCGGCACCGGCGACGTGGCGATCCTTTCCGCCGCCAACCGAATGCAGTTGATGCCCTTCGCCCAGATCGCCACCCGCATCGGCGGGGCGATCACGGTGACCCTCGCGTTGATCGCCTTCCGCACGTTCGGAGGCTGATCAAACGTAGGAGGACGCGCGCCAGCCACCCTCCCGGGCGCGCGTCCTCCGCCGGTTTTTCCGCCGCCTGACAAGGTGTTCAGGAAGCTGACAGGGTGCTTTCAGATTGCCCGCGGAGGTTGAGGGAAGAGGTTGGGAGAGGCGCGCCCAAGGCGCTCTTCGACACGAAATAAAGAAAGAACGAGACAGGGAGTTGAGACGACCATGCGAGCCGCCCTCATTCTTGCCGCCATGCTCTGCGCGTCGGCCGCCCAGGCCGAAGAGCCGGCGAAGACGCCTCACCTGGCCAACGGCTACGGCCAGCACCTGCTCAATCTGGCGCTCGCGGAGAACCCCAGCGTGATCATCATGATGATGCACGTCAGGCCGCCCGGGTCGAAGGAAAACGTCGTCATCGCCTCCAACATCGGCCGCTACGGCAAGGTCGCCGATCCGGACGATATGGAGGTGATCACCACCGGCAAGTCGCGGCTGGAGATCAACCCGAAGGGCGACCACTTCGAGGTCGAGGAGGTTCTGAAGGACGTCTCCGGCGACACCATCGGCGCGCTGGGCGTGGTGTGGAACTACAAGGCGGGCGACGATCAGCAGGCGCACCGCGTCCAGGCCGAGGCGATCCGCGACAAGCTCGCGCGGCGGATCCTGCACGCCGGCAACCTGGTCGACGCCTGGCCCTACGATCCGAAGTTCAACGACAAGACCTATGCCCAGGCGCTCGTCGACAAGACCTTCGCCGCCCATCCGGAACTCAAGGTCCTGGCCATCCACGCCACGCCGCCGGGGTCCAAGACCAACGTCATCCTGGGGTCCAGCATCGGCCGGATCGGCAAGAAGGCCGATGAGGACGACCTGCGGGTGATCCAGAAAGGCGCCACCAACAAGGAGGTCGCCGAGAACGGCAAGCGCTTTGAGGCCGAGCTGCCCCTCAACGACGCCAAGGGCAAGCGGATCGGCGCGCTGGGCGTGGTGCTGGCCTACAAGGCCGGCGACGACAAGGAAGCGCTCACCGCCCAGGCGGAGAAGATCCGCGACGAGATGGCCGCCCAGATCGCCTCGCCGGCGGCCCTGGTCCGCAAGAGCTCCTGACCCCTCATCCCCTCAGCCGACGGAACGTCCCCCATGCGTCTTGCCCTTTCCGCCACATGCGCCGCCCTGGCGCTCGCCGCCTGCAGCCCGAAGGCCCCGGCCCCGGAGGCGGCCGCCGCGCCGGCCCAGCCGGTCCGTGTGGCCGGCCACACGGACCTTCCGGGCTACACCGGCGACTTCGACCACTTCGCCGTGGATGAGAAGGACGGCCGGCTGTTCCTGGCCGGCGAGGACGGCGGGGAACTCAAGGTCTTCGATCTGAAGACCGGCGCCCTGATCCAGTCCGTGCCCGGCTTCGATGCGCCGCACAGCATGATCTACCTGCCCGACACCGGCGAGCTGGTGGTGGTGGCCAACACCAAGAGCCGCGTGCTGGACGCCAAGACCCTTGCCGTGAAGCGCCCGTTCGCCCTGCCGGATGGCGCCGACAGCCTGGCCTACGACGCGGCTCGCAAGCGCGTCTACGTGGTGACCGGCGGCAAGGACGTGAAGCAGACCGTCTCCGCCCTGGTGGAGGTCGACCCCTACACCGGAAAGACGTTCGGCCAGACCCACTTCGACGGGGACCACACCGAGGCGCTTGTGGTCGAAGACAAGGGCAATCGCATCTTCATCAACCAGACCGACAAGAACCTGCTCGACGTCGTCGACAAGACCACGCACGAGATCAAGAGCAAGTGGCCGATCAAGGAGGCCGAACAGAACGCGCCCATCGCCTATGACGAGATGACCAAGCGGCTGTTCGTGGTCACTCGCAAGCCGGGGAAGTTGCTGGTCGTCAACGCCGACACGGGCGCCGCCGTCCAGGCCTTCGACGCTCCCATGCGGGTCGACCAGGTGCTCTGGGATCCGGTCAACCGCCGCGTCTTCGTCTGCGGCGGGGACGGCCATCTTCTGGTGGTCGAGCAGGACGACGCCGACCACTATCGCGCCCTGCCGCTGGTCGCGACGCCGCCGGCGTCGAAGACGGGGATCTATGTCCCCGCCCTGAACCGACTCTACCTTGCCGCCTCGCCGGGCGACACCAAGAGCATGGGCCAGCTGGTCTGGCTCGACGTCGATCCGCGCAAGTAGCCTGGCCAAACGCCTGGAGGACCCCATGACCAAGTTCGCAATTCCGGCCGCTGCGGCCATCGCTGCATTGCTTGTCAGCGTCGCCCCGCCCGCGGACGCTCAGACGGCGCCCAAGAAGAACTGGACCCCGCCTAGCACCAAGATCTACGCCCAGACGCTCTCCGACGAGACCATGGCAAAGCATCCGGAGCTGCTCAGCGTCACCTTCCATGGCGTGCCGCCCGGCGAGCATGAGGTCTACACCATGTTCGCAGGGTCCTATCCCGAGCGGATCGGCAACCCCGACGATCCGGACGACATCGACGTTACGAAGAAGGGCATCACGATCCTCGACCCGCGCTGGCATCGGACCAACGACACGGCGAAGAAGTTCGTCGTCCTGGAGCCCCTGCGCGACAAGGCGGGCGAGGACGTCGGGTTGATCGTCTACGCCTTCAAAACCGACGCGGGGAACAAGGGCGAGCGCAAATACGCCTTGGCGGCGATGGACCTGCGCGATCAGCTGCGGGCGAAGATTCCGAGTTACGCGGCCCTGTTCGCCCCGGCGAAGTAGGCGCTTAGGACCGGGTTCGGCCTTGGCGATGACTCCCCGACCTCTTGGCGCGGCCGCGCTGGCGCTCCTTCTGTCGGGAGCGTTCAGCGGCTGCGCGCTCTATCACCCCGCGCCGCTCGCCAGCGGGCCTGACCTCGGGCCGACGCCGCAACGGCTGCAGGTCGATATGGCGCGGCTGCGCGTCGCGCCCTTGAAGACCATCGTCATCGACGCCTCGAACGGCCTTGACCCGCTGGAAGTAGCGGTACTGGCCGTGCTGAACAGCCCGGACCTGGCGGCCAAGCGGCGCGCGGCCAACGTGAGCGACATCCAGGCCTTCGCCGCGGGCCTGCTGCCTGACCCGCAGATCTCCGCCTCGGTCGACAAGCCCGTGTCCGGCCCCGACGACCAGACCGCTCACAGCGTCGGCGCCAGCATGGACCTGACCGCCTTGCTGGCGACGGTCTACGCCCACCGCTCCGCCCGGGCGAGCGCGCGCCAGGCCGACCTGGACCTGCTCTGGGCCGAATGGACCGACGCCCAGCAGGCTCGCCAGCTCTGCGAGACCGTGCTCGCCAACGAGGCCCGCGCCGAGGTGCTGCGCCGGGTCGTGAGCTTGGCCGAGGACCGCTACACCCGGTCTGCTCATGCACTCGCCAGCCGCGATGTGACCCTCCAGACGAACGCCGCCGACCTCGCCGCCAAGGCCGACGCTGAATCCCTGCTGCAGACCGCCGAACACGACGCCGCCAAGGCGCGGCGCGACCTCAACGCGCTCCTGGGCTTGCGGGCCGACGTGATGCTGCCGCTGGTGCACGGCCCCACCTCGGCCGGCTATGACGAGGCTGCGGTCCGTCAGGCCCTGGCCACGCTGGCCGAGCGGCGCCCTGACTTGCTGGCGCTGAAGGCCGGCTACGCGGCCCAGGACGCCAATGTCCGCAAGGCGGTGGTGGCCCAGTTCCCGCTCAACAACATCGCCGCCAGCTATGCCAAAGACCCGGCCGGCACGACCACCGAGGGCCTGGCGTTGGCGGCCGCGCTGCCGATCTTCAACGGCGGGCGCGGCGAGGTGCGCGTGCAAAACGCCACCCGCGAACAGCTGCGCGCCGAATTCCAGGCCCGGCTCGACCAAACCGACGCCGAAGTGCGCGGCGCCGAACGCGAACGCGACGGCGCCCGCAAGGCCGTGGCCCAGCTCGGCGTCGACGTGCCCCAGCTGGAGAAACTGGCGGCGCCCGCCCTGGCGGCCTACGACCGCGGCGACTTGGACAGCCAGACCTACCTGTCTCTGTCGCAGAACGTGCTCTCCAAGCGCTCCGACCTGGACGACAAGACGCTGGCCGTGCGCCTGGCCGACATCGCTCTGGAGACGGCGCTCTTCCTTCCCCCTGCCGAGTCGAGGGCCGATCCATGAGCCGCAGACAGCTCCTGGCGATCGCCATCGCGGTCGTCCTGATCGGGGCCATCGTTGCCGTCATCGTCCTGCGTAAGGGCGGCGGCGACGCGGCAGACGCCGAGCCGCATCCGACCGCCTTGGTCACCGTGGCCTCGGTCCGCGCCGAGACTGTGCAGGACGTGGTCACGGTCTATGGCGTGGTCCAGGCCGATCCGGCCGGAAGCCAGACGATCGCCGCGCCCAAGGCCGCCATCGTCTCGCGGATGCTGGTGCATTCCGGCGAGAGCGTAGTGGCCGGTCAGCCCCTGGCCGAACTCGCCAACGCGCCGGGCTCGGAGATGGCCTACCGGCAGGCCGCGGACGGTGCGAATTCCGCCCAGGCTGACCTAGCCCGAGTGCAGCGGCTGTTCGACGAGCGTCTGGCGGCCACCGATCAGTTGATCGCCGCCAAGAAGGCGCTGTCCGACGCCCAGGCGACGCTCACCGCGCAGCAGAAGCAGGGCGCTGGCCAGGCCTTGCAGATGCTCAAGGCGCCGCGCGCGGGCGTCGTGACCACGGTGTCCTCGGCCGCCGGCGACCATGTGGCCCAGGACGCGCCCCTGGTGGTGCTGGCCCGCGCCGACGGGGCGGCAGTGAAGCTCGGCCTCGAGCCGACCGGCAAGTTCGTGGTCGGTCAGGCGGTGACCCTGCGCCCGGTGTTTGGCGGCGCGCCGATTTCCTCGCGCCTGACCATGGTCGGCCGGGCCACCGACCCCGCCACTAAGACCCTGGACGCCATCGCGCCGCTCAACGGCGCCGCCTTGCCGATCGGGGCGGCGGTGCAGGGTGACGTGGTCACCGCGTCGCACGCCGGACTAGTCGTCCCGCGCGCCGCGGTGGTGTTCGATGAGACCGGCCCGCACCTCTTCGTACTCGCGGGCGGCAAGGCGCAGCGGGTTTTCGTCCAGCTCGGGCTCAACCACGGCGACGATGTTGAGGTCGCCGGCAAGGTCCTGGCCGGCGCCCAGGTCGCGGTGGAGGGCGCCTATGAGCTGCAGGACGGCATGCCGGTGAAGGTGCGTGGCAAGTGAGCCTGACAGCCTTTGTCTCGCGTCGTCGCCGCTCGCTGCTGACGCTTCTGGGGATACTGGTCGCCGGCGGGATCGCCGCGGCCTTCCTGATGCCGGTGGGCTTGTTCCCCAACGTCCTGTTTCCGCGCGTCGCGGTGACTATCGACGCAGGCGACCGGCCTCCAGACCAGATGGAGATTGCCATTACCCGGCCGGTGGAACAGGCGGTGCGCGCCATTCCCGGGGTACAGAACCTGCGCTCGACCACCAGCCGCGGCTCGGCCGAGCTGTCGATCAACTTCGCCTGGGGTTCGGACATGGACCTGGCCCTGCAACGGGTCGAGGCGGCGCTGACCCGGACCCAGACCACCCTGCCTCAGGGTGTGGTGTTCGATGTCCGACGGATGGACCCGACCGTCTTCCCGGTGGCGGCCTACAGCCTGACGTCAGCCCGTGCGACTCCGGTGGAGCTGCGCCGCTTCGCCGACCGCATTCTGGCGCCGCAGCTGTCGACCATCGACGGCGTGGCGCGCGTGATGTCGCAGGGCGGAGCCGCGGGCGAATACCGTATCGAGGCCGACCCGGCCAAGCTGTGGACCTACGGCCTCTCCCTGGACGACGTCGCCACCGCCGTAACCGGCGCCAACGTGCTCGCCGCCTCCGGCCGGGTGGAGGACCAGGGCAAACTCCTGCTGGTGCTCACCGACTCGCGCCTGAGCGACCCGCGGCAAATCGAGAACGTGGTGGTGAAGACCGCGAACGGCGCGGTGGTGCGTGTGCGTGACGTGGCCCACGTCGTGGCCGCGCCGTCCCCTCAGTGGATACGCGTGACCGCCGACGGCCGCGACGCGGTGTTGGTCAATGTCTATCAGCAGCCGGGCGGCAACACCGTCCAGATCGCGAAGGCCGTGCAGGCGGCCTTCGCCAAGGCCAAGGCGCAGGGCCCAGCCGACATGCAGGTGAAGGCCTGGTACGACCAGTCCGATCTGATCCTGGAATCCGCCTCGTCGCTGCGCAACGCGATCGTTATCGGCGTGATCCTGGCCGCCCTGGTCCTCTTGGTCTTCCTGCGGGACTGGAAAGTGACCCTGGCCGCGGTGATCGCCGTGCCGGTGACGCTCGCCGCGACCACCTTGGTGCTCAAGGTCATGGGCCAGAGCTTCAACATCATGACCCTCGGCGGGATGGCCGCCGCGATCGGCCTGATCATCGACGACGCCATCGTGATGATTGAGCATATCGAGCGCCGGCTCGGCGAGGCGACCGACAAGGGCCGCGCCACAATCCAGGCGGCGGTCAGCGAGTTCATGCGCCCGCTGGTCAGTTCCTCGGCCGCGACCATCGTGATCTTCGCGCCCCTGGCCTTCCTGAGCGGGGTGACCGGAGCCTTCTTCAAGGCCCTGTCGATCACCATGACGGTGTCGCTGGTGCTGTCGTTCCTGATCGCCTGGTGGCTCGTGCCGGTGCTGGTCGAGCTACTGATCAAGGGTCGCCACACAGTGGCCGAGGTCAATCCGGACGGCCGGATCATGCGCGGCTACCGTCGCAGGCTCGAGACCACCGTCCGTCGCCCGATCCTGGCTGTCATCGGCGTGGCCGTGCTGGCCGCTGTCGGCGGACTCGCCTTCGCCACCGTGGGCTCCGGTTTCATTCCCAAGGTCGATGAAGGCGGCTTCATTCTCGACTATATCGCGCCCCCCGGCATGTCGCTCACCGAGACCGACCGGCTGATGCGCCAGATCGAGGGCATCATCCGCGCCACGCCCGACGTCGACACCTATTCGCGCCGCACAGGCGTCCAGCTGGGCGGCGGACTCACCGAGCCCAACACCGGTGACTATTTCATTCGCCTGAAGACCAAGGGCCGCCGGCCGATCGAGGAGGTGATGACCGAAGTCGCCGACAAGGTGCAGTCCAGCGTACCCGGCGTGGAGATCGAGACTGCGCAACTCATGGAGGACCTGATCGGCGACCTGACCGCCGTGCCCCAGCCCATCGAGGTCAAGCTCTACAGCGACGACGCGGCCCTGCTACAGAAGACGGCTCCGGAGATCGCCGACGTGATCGGCAAGGTGCGCGGCGTCACCGAAGTGAAGTCCGGCGTGGTGATCGCCGGCGACGGCCTGCAGATCGACATCGATCCGGTGCGCTCGGAACTGGAAGGCATCGACGCCGGCGAGGCGAGCAAGCAGATGGAGAGCCTGCTGACGGGAAACGTCGCGACACAAATCCAAACCGGCGCAAACCTCGCCGACGTACGGGTCTGGATCCCGCCGCAGGCGCGCGCCCGCGTCGACCAGATCGGTGGGCTGATGCTGAAGTCGCCGCAGGACAACCACCTCTTCCCGCTGTCCCGGATCGCCGACATCCACGTGGTGACCGGCCAGGCTGAGATCGCGCGCGAGAACCTGCGCCGCATGGACGCGGTGACCGCCCGGGTCACCGGGCGCGACACTGGCTCGGCCGCCAAGGACGTACAGCAGGCGGTCGCCAAGGCCGGCGTGCTGCCGGCCGGGGTGAGCTTCGAGATGGGCGGCCTCTTCGCCGAGCAACAGTCCGCCTTCCGCGGCCTAGCGCTGGTGTTCGCCGCGGCCGTGGCGGCGGTCTTCGTCCTGCTGCTCATCGTCTATGAGAGCTTCCGGACCGCATTCACGATCCTGCTCATGCCCCTGGCGGCGGCCTCGGCGGTGGCCATCGGCCTGTGGCTGACCGGCGTGGAGCTGAACATCATGGCCCTGATGGGCACCACCATGATCCTCGGGATCACAACGGAGGTGGCGATCTTCTACTTCACCGAATACGAGGCGCTGATCGCCGAGGGAATGGAGCCGGACCGAGCGCTGGTCGAAGCCGGCCTAAACCGCTTGCGTCCCATCGCCATGACCACCCTGGCCGCGATCCTGGCGTTGGCGCCCCTGGCGCTGGCTCTGGGCGGCAGCGCCTCCATGGAGCGACCCCTGGCGGTCGCCATCATCGCCGGCCTGGTCGCCCAGGGGCCCCTGGTGCTCCTGGCCATGCCGGCGCTCTACAAGCTGCTGGGTGGCGCCCGGACCGGACCGGCCCTCGCCTGACGATTCATTTAGGTAGACGTCAGGTCCCTTTCAGGGGCCGCGCGCAGCTTTGCCGCAAATGCGCGCCGTCCGCGAGACCGACGCCAACATGCGGGAGAGACCAAGGATGCGGCCAAGTCATTGTCTGGCGGACCTCGACCTGCCTAGTCGGGACCGTCGCAACTTGATGTTCGGCGCGGCCGGCGCGGTGGCGGGGGCCATAGTCCTGCCCACCAACGCCTGGGCCGAACAGGTCGACCCGGCCACAGCGCGCGGCAAGTCGGTGCTCTATGTCTACAATCGCACCAAGCTCGAAGCCGCGCGGACCATGTCGCCGCCCCCGGACGCCAAGCGGATGACCCAGGTGGAGACCTGGCGGCGCAACGACGCGGCGGCCATCGCCTATCTCAAGAAACTCGGGTTTGTGGTGCGAGAGGCCGACGAGCACGCGCCGCCAGAGGCCGTCGCCGGTCAGCACCTCATCGTGATCTCGGAATCGGTCGACGCGCTCGATGTCGGTGGAAAGTACCGCAGCACTCCAGTTCCGCTGATCACCTTCGAAAACGACCTGCTGGGCGACCTGGAGATGACTGGCCAGAAGAACGGCCGCGACTACGGAACCGACGACGACCAACGCTTCATCTGGGTCGTCAACGCGCCGCATCCTCTGGCGGCAGGCCTCGGGCCTGGGCTGCAGAACGTGCTCACCGACGAGCATTTCAAAATGAACTGGGGCCGCCCTTGCCTGGGCGCCGTCACGATCGCCACCCTGCGCGGCGAGCCCGAGAAGGCGGCGATCTTCGCCTATGAGCAAGGGGCCACCATGGCCGACGAGTTCCTGGCCCCCGCGCGTCGGGTGAGCTTCTTCTTGTGGCAGGACACCTTCGAGGGCCTGCGGCCGGAGGGGTTGGCCTTGTTCCGCGCGGCGGCGCTCTGGGCCGTCACGCCGCCACGATGAGCCCCGCCGCTTCGGGCCCGGAACGCTACGACCGGACCACCATTGGCCTGCACTGGATCGTCGCCGTGGGCGTGATCGCCCAGTGGCTCGGCGCCCATGCCATCGACCTTTTCGCGAAGGGCCCACCGCGCGTCGACGCGCGCTCAGTCCACATCCTGGTGGGCGTGACGCTGCTGGTCCTGATGGGTTGGCGCATCTGGTGGCGCGTTCGCCACGGCATGCGCTTCGCTCCGGACCAGCGCCCGGGCCTCGCCGTCGCGGCGCGCCTGGGTCATCTGGCGCTCTATGGGCTGCTGCTGACCATCCTGGGTCTGGGCGTGCTCGACACCTGGGTGCGGGGCGACAGCATCTTCGGCCTATTCCACATCCCGCACCTCGGCGACCTCGCACCGGCGGGGCGGCATGCCGTAGCCGAGCGAATAGTGACGTTGCATGAGTTCGCGGCAAACCTGCTGCTCTGGCTGGCGACGGGCCACGCGATCATGGCGGTCGCGCACCACGTCTGGCTCAAGGATGCGGTGCTTGGGCGGATGCTGGGCAAGCGCGGTCGATGGGTCGTGATGGCGCGAGACGGCTGAGTGCGGCGAGTCCAGAGTGAGGCGCACGTGAAGTGGGGCCGATGGTGGGGCCAAATTTCGATAGTTCTGAATTGATCAACAAGATCAACAGAAATTGGCGGTGCGAGTGGGATTCGAACCCACGTTAGAGTTTCCCCTAAACACGCTTTCCAAGCGTGCGCCTTCAACCACTCGGCCACCGCACCATCACCGTCCCGGGGAACGGGGCCCCGGCGGAAGGCGGCCCTTATAGCCTAGCGGACTAGCCGGGCAAGCGCCGCTTCGCCGCGGCGGTCAAACGGGCGGGATCGAACAGCGACGCCGGCTGCCTGGCGGCCACGCCGGCTTCCAGCGCTTGCGAGGCGGCCAGCCAGGCGGTGATCTGGGTCCCGGCGTCGGCGCGGCCGTCGCGTAGGGCCGTCTGGATCCGGGCCAGGCGGGCGTCGGCGTCGTGCAGCCGGGTCCGCTCGCCCGCCAGCCGGGGCCCGGCATAGCGCTCGTCGATCAGCCCCAGGCGGGAGCGGGCGCCGGCCACCAGGGTCACCGCCGTCGCGGCGTCGCCGGCCTCGCGCTCGGCCTGGGCGGCCCTCAGCGCGCGGCGCGCGTCGCTCATCAGCAGGGCCACGCCAAGCGGCTGGCGCGGCCTGGCGGGGCAGGCGGCGGGATCGAGGGCGCGCACATAGGCCGCCACGCCGGCCATCACCGCCGGCGTCGGCTCCGGCCCGTCGAACTCCTCGGTGATCAGGCCGTGCAGGAACGGCTCCAGCTTCTGCGTCGCCGGGTCCTGATCGACCTTCAGCCGGGCCTTCGGCGCGGACAGATCCGGGATCGGCTTGGGGTCGTCGATGCCGTTGCCCCGGTGCGTGGAGAACAGCGAGTTGGTCACGTCCGCCGTCCCCGCCGCGCCGGAGACGCCCGGGAACAGGAAGTCTGGATTGTCCCGCCCCTCGCGATGGCAGGTCTCGCAGGTGATGTGCGCGCGCGCCGCCTGGCCGCCCAGCAGCACCGGCGTGCGGAAGGCCGCGCGGCCGACCTCGACCTTGAGCGCCAGCGCCGGGTCGGCGGGGAGCTTCAGGCATTCGGTCGGCGCGGAGCCGAGCGCGCGCGCGGTCGGCGCGTCGCGGGCCACCCACAGCATGGCCCGGATCGGCGGGTCGCTGAGGGCGGCGAGCGCTGCGCCCGCCGTCCCCGCGATAAGCAGAGAGAGCGCCGCCGCTAGTTTCGTTGCGGGTCGCCGCCGGCGTCGATCCAACGGCGCAACTCCTCGGCGTCCGCGCAGCCGAAGGCGCAGAGTTTGTCCAGTCGGGCCAGCATCACCCGCGCGCCCTTGATGTCGCCGCGGGCCACCTTCAGCTCACCGTAGTACTCGGTGGCGCCGATGTGGGTCGGCATGATCGCCAGCGCCTGCTGGTAGTAGTTTTCGGCCCGGGCGTAGTCGCCCTTCTTGCGCCAGGCATAGCCCTCATAGGTCAGGATATCCGGGTGCGGCCCGAACGCCGCCTCCGCCTGGCTGAGCGAGGCCAGCGCCTCGTCATAGCGCCGCTCGTTGATCAGGCTGACCGCGGTCACATAGGCCGCATCGCCCGCCCGCGCGCCGCCGAACAGCATCGAACGGTCCAGCATGGCGCTGGGCTTCGGCGCGGCGGCGTCGGCCGGGGCCATGGCGCTTTCCACCTGAGTGGAGAGCGCCTTCAGCCGCGGCGCGTCGGCGCAGCTGTCGCCGCAGGCCTGGGCCTTGGCCTTCAGCCAGTCGAGCTCGGCTTGGGCCTTGCTGTCCTTGAGGTTGGCCAGCGCCAGGCCGAGGCCGGCGTGAACGGTGGGGTCGTCCGGCGCCAGCTTCTCGGCTTTCTCGTAGGCGCGCCGCGAGGCCTTCCAGTCGCTGGCCCCGGCCTTGGCGACGCCCAGCAGGCGCCAGCCGTCGGGGTTCTTTGGCAAGGCGTCGGTGACGTGGCCGGCGGCCTCGGCGGCGACCTTGTAGTTGTTGGCTTTCAGGGCCGCGATCGCCTTCTGGTACTCGATCGCCGGGTCGTATCGCGGACCGCTCGGCATGTCGGCCGACATGCCGCTTCCGCCGCCGCCCGCGCCGCCGCCACCGCCGCTCGAGGCGAAGGCGGCTCCGCCCGCCAGGATGGCCATGCAACCGCCGATCAATGTGGCCTTCAACACGCTGCGCATGCCAGGGTCCTCCCCAAAGCGTTGTCCGTCCTTGGCGGAGACTGGCACGAAAACGACGTTACGTCAGCCACTCCGCCTAGGTGTAAATCCCCCCTCAGCGGCTTATGGTTCAATCGACCCCTAGGGGCCGCCAAAGAACCCCCCAAAACGGAGCTCTGCCTGTGACCAACGAGGACGTCGAGGCCATCGCCATGGCGCTTCCGGCGGTGACAAAGGTCGTCCAGTGGGGCGGCTCGGACGTCTACAAGGTGGGCGGCAAGGTGTTCGCCATCTGCGGCCTGGCCGGAGGGCTGTCGTTCAAGGTCACCCCCATCGGCTTCGTCGTGCTGACCGAGGACGGCCCCGGCCGCCAGGCGCCCTACTGCGCCAAGGGACACTGGGTGAACGTCGAGCTGGACGGGGCGCCGGACGCCGACATCGCCGACTGGCTGACCACGGCGCACTCGCTGATCGCGGCCAAGCTGACCAAACGGGTGAAGGCCGAACTGGGGCTGGCCTCCTAGAACTCGCGGATCTCGTTCCTCGCCGCGGCCAGCAGGATCAGGAAGAAGCCGACGCCCACGCAGACCGAGGGGTTGATGATGGTCGGCTCCGGACCCAGGTCGGCCAGGGCGTGCGAGACCAGGCCCGCCATGCCTGTGGCCACGATGGCGGCGGCCACGATCACACAGCCCGCCAGGGTGGCCATCGCCAGCACCAAGTGCCGCGACCTGCGCCGCCGCCCGGCCCGCGCCATGATCTCCGCCACCATCTGCGGCGAGGGGTTTCGCGCCGAGGGTTCCGCATAGGCGGCGCTCAGCAGGGCTTCGAATTGGGTGTCATCCATCGGAGTCACTCCCGATCATCAGGGTTCTCAGCTTCTTCAGGCCGCGCGTCACGTGGGATTTCACGGTGCCCAGCGGCAAGGACAGGTCGGCGGCGATCTCGTCGTGCGTCAGGCCGGCCCCGTGGCACAGCGAGACGCAGAGCCGCTCGGGCGGCGACAGTTTCGCGAGCGCGCGATTGAGGTCCAGGCGCAGCGCGCTCGAGACTTCCTCGGAGGGGCCGGAGGTCTCCGGGTCCACCGGCTCGGCCATCAGCTCGTAGCGCGCTTCCTTGCGCCGGCGCTTCAGATAGAGCCGGCCGGCGATCCGCATGGCCCAGGTGGCGAAGGCCGCCTCGCCCCGGAAGCCGGTGATCGCGCCCAGCGCGGTGACCATGGCGTCCTGGGTGATGTCGTCGGCCAGCGCGTCGCCGGCCCCCATCCGCCGCAGCAGGTCGCCGACCACGCCGGCCGCGCGCCGCACCAGCTCCTCGCTCGCCTCGCGGTCGCCGCGCCCGGACAGCCGCGCGAGCTCGAGGTCGGTGAGGGCCGACGGCCAGTGGGTTTGGGTTGAGGCCACGGAAGCGGGCCGGTGAGGCTAGGGCTCAGGACCGGATGGCGCCGCGGTCTTCGCGGCTGAGGACGACCAGGGCTACGCCGACGCAGACCGGGATCGCGCCCAGCGCGGCGATCATCACGCCCCAGGCGATGGCGCCGTCGCCGCCGTTGGTGGCCACCGCCAGGTAGACGCAGAGGCCGATGGCGCACAGCGCCAGGCCGACCGCGATCAGCATCACGCCGCGGCGCAGGTCGAGCTGTGGGGTGGGGATGTCGCGCACGCCGGGCAGGCTGCGCAGCAGCTCCGGCGACACCGGATGGCCGTCCTGGCTGGTCTTTAGGATGACGTCCAGCAGGCGCAGGCGCTCTGCGGATTTGAGACTGGCGGTGACGATGAACACCAGCCCTGGCACGAGCAGGGCGATGAGAATTTGGACGGCGATGATCACGGGGTCTCTCCGGGTTCGAAACAGGCTTTACTGTCCGATAGAGGCCGCCCCTTCGGGCCTGAGATGCAAGCCCCGGAAAGAAAACTCCGTGCTCAGGTCACCAGGGTCTCGGCGAACCGCACCGGCTCGCCCATGTGCGGCGCCGTGACCTCGCCGTCGCGCATGGCCACCACGCCGCGGATGATCGTCGCCATGGGCCAACCCTTGGCTTCCATGCCGTCGAAGGGGGTCCAGGCGACCCGGCTGGCCATGTCCTGGTGGCGGATCGTGCGGCGGGCCTTCAGGTCGACGATGGTCAGGTCGGCGTCATAGCCCTCGGCCAGGCGACCCTTGTCGGCCAGGCCGAAGATGCGGTTGGCGCCATGGCTGGTCAGGTCGACCAGGTGCTCCAGCGTCAGCCGCCCCTCGGCCACGTGGGTCAGCATTACCGGCAGCAGGGTCTGAACGCCCGGCATGCCCGAGGGCGAGGCCGGGTAGGGCCGGCCCTTCTCCTCGCTGGTGTGCGGGGCGTGGTCGCTGCCCAGCACGTCCGGCACCCCGTTCGCCAGGGCGGCCCATAGAGCCGCGCGATGGTGCGCGTCGCGGATCGGCGGGTTCATCTGGGCATAGCCCTTCAGCCGCTCATAGGCCTCCGGCCCCTCCAGCGTCAGGTGCTGCGGGGTAAACTCGACGCTGGCTACGTCCTTGTGGTCGGCCAGGTAGGCGACCTCCTCGGCGGTGGTCACGTGCAGGACGTGGATGCGCTTGCCGAGCCGCTCGGCGATCCGCACCAGGCGCATGGTCGACTGGATGGCCGACTGCGCGTCGCGCACCTCCGGGTGGCTGGTCCAGTCGCCGGTCCGCGCCAGCGGCCGCCGGTCGGCCAGGCGGTACTCGTCCTCGGAATGGAAGGTCGCGCGCCTGTTGGTGTGGCGCAGCACCTGCTCGATACCCTCGTCGTCCTGCACCAGCAGGCTGCCGGTGGACGCGCCCATGAACACCTTGACCCCGCAGCAGCCGGGCAGGCGCTCCAGCTCCCCCAGCCATTTGGCGTTCTCGTGGGTGCCGCCGACGTAGAAGGCGTGGTCGGTGTGCATGCGGCCCTTGGCGCGCTTCAGCTTGTCGGCCAGCGCCGGCCCGTCGGTGGTGGTCGGCTCGGTGTTGGGCATCTCGAAGACGCAGACCACCCCGCCCAGCACCGCGGCGCGGGACCCGCTCTCCAGGTCTTCCTTCCACTCCAGGCCGGGCTCGCGGAAATGCACCTGGGTGTCGATCACGCCGGGCATGATCGTCAGCCCCGTGGCGTCGAACACCTCGCCCGCCGAGGCCTGGCCGAGGTCGCCCACCTCGGCGATCTTACCCGCGCGGACGCCCACATCGGCGCGCCCCCGCCCGGCGTGGTTCACCACCTCGCCGCCCCGGACGATCAGATCGTAAGTCTCAGCCATCGGCGCCCTGCGTCTCCGCCAGCAGTTGCTCGGCGGCCTCGGCCACCGCCTCGACCCGCAGGTCCATCATGTGACAGAGCGCCTGGGTAAAGCCCGGGTCAACCGCCCGGATCTGCTCGTAGCTGCGAGGCCCCCGCACCACCCGCGTCGCCGCCCCCCAGGGCGCATAGTGGACCTCGTCCGACGGCCCGAACAGGCCGAGCGTGGGCGCACCCGCCGCCGCCGCCAGGTGCATTGTCCCCGAATCGTTGCCGATGAACAGCCGCGTCCGCTTCAGGCAGGCGTAGGCGGTGAGCAGGTCCGTCCCGTCGGTCAGGTTGATGAACTGGTTGCGCATGACCACGTCCTTCAGCTCGCGCGCCAGCTTGCTGTCCCCGGGTCCGCCAAGCACCATCAGCCGCCCGCCCTTCATCGGCCCTTCGGGGTCGAGCAGCCGCATCGCCACGCGGGAGAACCGCTCCAGCGGCCAGGTCTTGCCCAGCCAGTTGGCGGCCGGCGCCAGCGCCAGGATCGGCCCGAACCCGGCGGTCAGCTCTTCCGCCCGCGCCTCGGTCTCCGGCGAGGTGAAGATGTAGGGCGGCGCCGGATCGTCCTCGATCTTCAGGATCCGTGCGGCCTCAATCACCTTGTGCACGGGCGGCCCGGCCTGCTTGCGCCAGATCGCGCGGCGCTTGGTGGAGATGAACCGCGCCAGGCCGGAGCCCCGCAGGTCCACCACCAGGCCCCAGCGTTTGTGACGGACTTGGCCCCACAGGTCGAACCAGTGGCCGCCGCGCGGGGCCTTGGCGAACTCGATGATCCGGTCGAGGTTCGGCACCTCCTCGAACAGCGGCGCCGCCACCGGCCCGGCCACCACCGTGAACCGCGCATTGGGTATCTCGTCCGACAGCCGCTTCAGCAGGCCCGACGACAGCACAGCATCGCCGATGCGGTTGGAGGTGATGAACAGGATCGGGAACGCGCCGCGCGACATCGACCCTCTATAGGGTCTGCGGCGCTGGCGCTCCACCGCCCGAAGCCCCAAATTGCACGCTATGAGCCGCACCCTGACATTCGCGCCACTCCCCAGCCGCGCCCTGATCGCCGTCGGTGGGCCCGACTGGCGAAGCTTCCTGCAGGGCCTGATCACCCAGGACGTGGACACCCTGCAGCCCGGTGAAGCTCGCTTCGGCGCCCTGCTGACCCCACAGGGCCGGCTGCTCTACGACCTGTTCGTGGTGGGCCGCCCCATGTCCGAAGGCGACGGCTGCTGGCTCGACGTCCTGGCCGAGCACCGCGCCGCGGTCCTCCAACGCCTGACCATGTATCGCCTGCGGGCCAAGGTGGAGCTGGCCCTCGACGAGACTCCGGTCTCGATCCTCTATCCCGGTGGCGGATCAGCCCCGGCCGGCGCGGGATGGGTGGCCGATCCCCGCCTGCCTGAGCTCGGCTGGCGCGGCTACGGCGCGACGGCGCCTGAGGGCGCGGCGACCGCTGACGAGGCCGCCCGCGAGGTCCAGAAGCTGGCGCTGGGCGTGCCCGGACCGGCCGACTGGGGCTCGGACAAGACCTATCCGATCGAGGCCAACTTCGACCTCCTGAACGGCATCGACTTCAAGAAAGGTTGCTTTGTCGGCCAGGAAACCACCTCGCGGATGAAGCGCCGCGGCCAGATCAAGAGCCGCATGCTCCCCATCGCCTTCGACGGCCCTGCGCCGGCGCCCGGCGCGGAAATCCTGGCGGGCGATCTGCGCGCCGGCGTGGTCACCTCGGCGGGCGAAGGCCGGGCCATCGCCCTCCTGCGCCTCGACCGGGCGCTGGGCCAGAGCCTGACGGTCGATGGCCGATCGGTGAGCGTCGAACGCCCGTCCTGGTTCGAGCTGGACGGCACGTCCGAGGCCTAGGCGATGTCCGCCGCTCGCGCGCGGAGCTCGACGGCTGCGGCCAGCGCTGCGGCGATGGCGCCGGCCATCACACCGACCGCGGCGACGAGGACAGCTTCGGCGAGCGAGGGCGCGATGATCTTGAAGTTGGTCGTATGGGTGGCGAGGACCGCCTGATGGATGACCAGACCGCGGCGCGCGGCGGCCAGCAGGCCGAGCGCTGGAAGCCCCAAGGCGCCCAGGCTCAGGAAGGAGTCACGCGACGGCGGCGGCTTGCGGTTGACGGCCGAGGCGCCCGCGAACAGGACTGCGATCCCGGCAACTACGATCAGCATGAGCGAGAGTTTCTCGAGCGGGCCCATGTCGAGGAACAGGATGCCAAGCGCCTGCGCGCCGGCCGGCATCTCGGCCTCGTGCGCGAGGTAGAACGCGGCGGCCAGAAGGCTTGCGCCGATCAGACCCCATGCCATCGCAATCCAGCGCATGCGCCGCTCCCCCAAAGCCCTGAGGCACAGTAAAGGAGCGCCGACGTCCGGCAACTAGCCCAGGAAGAACGCCCGCATCGCCGCCAGGGTGTCCTTGGGGTTCTCTTCCGGCAGGAAGTGGCCGCAGTCGATGGCCTGGCCGCGCAGGTCGTCGGCCCATTCGCCCCAGACCTCCAGCGGATCGTACCAGGTCCCCACCGCGCCCTTGGAGCCCCAGAGCACCTGCAGCGGCGCGGCGATCTTCTTCCCCACCTTCTTGTCCGCCCAGTCGAGCTCGCGGTCGAAGCCGGCGCCGGCCCGGTAGCACTCGCACATCCCGTGGATCACCTCCTTGGTCGAGCCGCAGGCCAGGTAGTCGGCCTGGGCATCGGGCTCTAGGAAGTCCGGCTTGCGGCCGCGGAACTGGGCGGTGAACAGGTAGAACTCCGGGTCCGGCTCGATCATGTGCTCGGGCACCGGGCGGGGCTGGGCCAGGAACGACCAGTGCCAGTAGCCCAGCGCGAAGCGGTGATCGATCCGCGCCCAGACCTCGCCCGTGGGGATGATGTCCATGACGCAGACGCGGCGCACCGCCGTCGGATGATCCAGCGCCAGCCGATAGGCTACCCGCCCGCCCCGGTCGTGGCCAGCCACGTCGAACCGCTCGAAGCCGAAGTGCTTCATGAGCGCCACCGCGTCGCGCGCCATGGCCCGCTTCGACGAGGTCTCATGGTCGTCGCTGGACGGCGGCTTGGTGGACTTGCCATAGCCGCGCAGGTCGGCCGCCACGACGGTGAAGTCCTTGGCCAGGTCATTCGCGATCTTGCCCCACATCATGTGGGTTTCCGGATGGCCGTGCAGCAGCAGGAGCGGCGGGCCGGAACCGCCGTGGCGGACCCGAAGCGAGGCCTCGGGGACCTCGATCTGCGACAGTTCGAAGCCTTCGAAAGCCATGCCCGATGTCCCTCTTGCGGCCCGGCCCCGGCTCGGAGGATGGTGCGCTCATGAGCGACAACCTCACCCGATGCACGTGGCGCGGCATGAACGGCGACGCGCTCTACGAGCACTATCACGACACGGAATGGGGCGTGCCGGAACGCGATTCAAGGGCGCTCTGGGAGAAGCTGGTGCTGGACGGCTTCCAGGCGGGCCTCGCCTGGATCACCATCCTGCGCAAGCGCGACGCCTTCCGCGCGGCCTTCGACGGCTTCGATCCGGAGAAGGTCGCCCGCTACGGCGACGCCGACCGCGCGCGGCTGATGGCCGACGCCGGCATCATCCGTTCCAACGCCAAGATCGACGCTGCGATCAGCGGCGCGAAGATCTACCTGTCCATGCGCGACGCCGGCGAGAACTTCTCCGACTTCTGCTGGAGCTTCACCGATGGCAAGACGGTGCAGAACCGCTGGACCGGCGACGGCGACGTCCCCGCCCAGACCGACCTCGCCGTCGAGGTCGCCAAGGCGCTGAAGGCCAAGGGCTTCAAGTTCGTCGGCCCGGTGATCGTCTACGCCTGGATGCAGGCCGTCGGCATCGTCAACGACCACCTGGTGACGTGCTACCGCCACGACCAGGTGAAGACTCTCTAGCCCATGGCCCGCGGCCCCACCCTGATGCTGGAACGCGCCTTCATCGGCGGGCCTGTCTGCGGCGTCGACGAGGCGGGGCGGGGGCCGTGGGCCGGGCCGGTGAGCGCGGCGGCGGTGATCCTGTCGGACAACCCGCGCAAGGTGCCCAAGGGCCTCGATGACTCCAAGAAGCTCTCGGCCAAGACCCGCGAGGCGCTGGAGATCGAGATCAAGGCCAAGGCCGTGGCCTGGTGCGTGGCCTTCGCCAGCGTCGACGAGATCGCCAGCCTCAACATCCTGCACGCCGCAGGCCTGGCCATGCGCCGCGCCATCGAGGGGCTGCAGGTGGCGCCCGCCTGCGCCCTGGTGGACGGCAACTACCGCTTCGACCTGCCCTGCGAAGTGAAGACCGTCGTCGGCGGCGACGGCAAGTCGAAGTCCATCGCCGCGGCGTCGATCCTGGCCAAGGTGGCGCGGGACCGGCTGATGATCGAGATGGACGCCCGCTATCCCGGCTACGGCTTCGCCAGCCACAAGGGCTATCACGCCGAGATCCACGTGGAGGCCCTGCAGACGCTGGGCCCCTGCGAGATCCACCGCCTGGGCTGGGCGCCGGTGAAACTGGCGATGATGGGCAAGGATCCGCTGACCCCGGCGGGCGAGGTCTTCGGCCGGCAAGACGAGCTGCCCTTCGCCGGCTAATCTCGCAGGCGGAAGGGAGACCCCCCATGCCACGCCCCGTGCATTTCGAGATCCACGCCGCCGACCCGCAGGCGGCGATCGCCTTCTACAGCCAGCTGTTCGGCTGGACTTTCACGCCCTTCGGCCCGGCCTATCACACCATCAGCACCGGCGCGGACGGGCCCGGGATCGACGGCGGCCTGGTCCCGCGCATGGGGCCCAATCCCGACCCCGCCGATCCCACGCCGGTGGTGGCCTGGATGTGCACCTGCAATGTCGATGACGCTGACGGCTACGCCGCCAAGGCCGTCGCGCTGGGCGGTTCGATCGCGCTTCCGAAGATGGCCATCCCGGGCGTCGGCTGGCTGATCTACGTGAAGGACACGCAGAGCAACATCTTCGGCCTGATGCAGAGTGACCCGGCGGCGGCCTGAGCTTGCCTCCTGTGAGCTTGACCCACTGAATCAAGATTGACCGCGGCTCTGCGTCCAGCGACCGCTGGGCCATGAGCGAGGACGAACCCGACATCGTCAGAGGCCTGCGGCTCCAGGCCGGCGCCTGCCGCAGCATGGGCTCGCCGCTGAACGCCGCCTTGCTCGACCATGCGGCGGACGACTGGGTGGCCGGCGGGTCGGTGCGCAACCTGCTGGCGCCCTGGGCCCGGGCCGAGCTGAAGGTCCAGTTCGACGCCGCCGTGGCGCTGCGCCTGATCGGCGCCTGGCATGAGCTGGCCCTGTCCGGCGAGGATCATGCCCTGAGCGCGGCCTACGAACGGCTCGACGCCGAGACGATCTGGGCGGCCGTGCAGACCTCGATGATCAGTCACCGCGAGCGGCTGATCGCCTTCATGGGCCACGAGCCGCAGACCAACGAGGTGCGCCGCTCCATCTGCCTGGTGGGCGGCTTCCTGGAGATCGCCAAGGCGACCGGCCTGCCGATGCGCTGCTTCGAGATCGCCGCCAGCGCGGGCCTCAACACCTCGTGGGACCGCTATCGCTACGCGCTGGGCGACACCCATTGGGGCGACCCGGCCGCCACCGTGGTCATGGACACCGACTGGACCGGCCCCGCGCCGCCGGTCGAGGCTGAGGTCCGGGTGATCGAGCGCGCCGCCTGCGACCGGCGCCCCACCGACCTCACCGACCCCGGCCAGCGCCGCCGCCTGATGGCCTACATCTGGGCCGACCAGGCCGAGCGCCTCACCCGCGCCCGCGCCGCAATTGACGTCACCCTGGCCAACGACGTCCGCGTCGAGGCCGGCGACGCCGTCGACTGGACCCGCACCCGGGTCGCGCCACGGGCCGGCGCCGTCACCGTGCTCTTCCACTCGGTCTTCTGGCAGTACATGCCGGCGGAGAGCCAGGCCGCGCTGGCCGCCCTGATCGCCGAGATCGGCGCGTCGGCTACGCCCGAGGCTCCCTTCGCCTGGCTACGCCTGGAGCCGCCCGACAGCGTGCCGCGCATGGAGGTCAGGCTGACCCTCTGGCCCGGCGGCGAAGAGCGGACCCTGGCCGAAACCCACCCCCACGGCGCCTACGTCCGCTGGAACGGCCAGGCCTGATCGAGGTTGTTGCGCGGCGCCACGGCTCAGCTATCGTCCCGATAGTTGTTCAGGTGAATCGCAACCTGCGAAGAGACCGCTTGCCGGGGGGGAAGTCGGGTGACTGTCAGTCTAGCCATGCGGCGCATGGCGGCCGCTTGCGTGGCCGTCATTCTGGCGGTGTCGGCCTCGACGGCGCAGGCCCGCGGCCCTGATATCGCCGAGGTCGAGAAGGCCGCCAACGTCGCCAGCGGCGGCCTCATCATGTACGCGCCCTCGTCGTTCGCCAGCACCCACGGCGGGCGCATGAACGTGGACTTCGTGGCCGGCGTCTTCGCGCAGAGCGCGCAGCATATCCACCTGCTGAGCTACGACAGCATCGCCAAGTCCTTCCGCCAGGACATGACCTTCGAGACCGCCGCGATTCCAGGCGTCGCCCTGGTGTCCGGTCCCATGGGCCGCAAGCAGCTGCAGATCCAGACGGAGAGCGGGGTGGTGGTCTGCGACCTCGGCGGGTTCTTCGACAAGGGCAAGGTGGTCACTCAGGTCTACGAGCGGCTGATCGCGTCCGGCGTCCACACCTTCGAGTCGCCCGGGTGGGTCAATCCCGTCGTCGTGCCCGGTCCCGTCGTCATCACGGTCTACGTCCCGCCCAGCCGCTAGCAGGAGTACGTCAATGAGAGTTTTCGCCCGCGCGATGCTGCCGTCATGCGTCGCGCTCGCCCTGTTCCTGGCCGGCTGCGCGACGCCCATTCAGACCGTCAATTCGCGCCCGCCGTCGGAGCGTCCTCCGGCGTCGGACGAAGGCGTGCTCACCGTTTCTGTCACCGTGAATACCGGCGTGGTCGGCCAGTTCGACACCCTGGTCCTCAAGCGCGTTGACGATCCCGATCCGAAGGCGGCGGGCGGGCAGTACGAATACAACATCTCGGAGATCACCGGCCGCGTTGCGCGCGACACCTCGCTATTCATCGCCAGCCTGAAGGAAGGCGACTACACGATCGAACGCCTGCGCGACTCCGACGTGCTCACCACCTTCACGCCGGGCGAAACCAACAAGACGCTGGGCAGCTTCAAGATCGTGGCGGGCAAGCTCACCGACCTCGGGCGCATCGTCATCACGCCGCTCAACTTCCAGATCGGAGCCGGCCGCAGCAGGCTCATCAAGACCAACGAGGCGTTGGTGACGCGCTTCGCGCCGTCGACCAGCAAGTTCTACCACGAGGTCCTGCCGAGCGGCTGGAACACGCCTGCCAGCGACGGCGACATCGTCGAGAAGTTCGCCCTCACCCACCCGCTCGGGGTCACCACGCTTGTCGAACTGCCCGAAGGTCGGGTGGCGGCCGCCACGCGGCTCGGCACGATCCTGCTGCGCGACACCGGCGGCCACTGGAAGCCGCTGCGCAGCGGCAATCTGGATGCCTGGATGAGCGTGGCCCCGGCGTCCGGGCCCGACGCGATGCTGGTGGCCGTGGGCGAATATTCGAACATCGCCAAGGTCGACGCCCAGGGTGTCTTCCACCCGGTCGAGCGGGGCAACCTGCCGATGGGCACGCTGATCTTCGTGGCCGGCGACATAGCCCACGGCTGGGTGGTCGCCCACAAGCTCAACACCAAGGTCACGCTCTATCACACCGACAGCCTGGACAAGCCGGAGTGGACCCCGCTGCTGACCGATAACCTGACCGTGAGCTTCTGGAGCGGCGCTCAGCAGCTGTGGCTGTGGCCGACCAGGACCGGCTTCGGCTATGCCCGCACGACCGGCGAAATCCGCTTCTACGACATGGCCGCGAAGACCTGGACCGACCGCACCTCGCCGGACAAGAAGCCGATCATCAACATCTACCAGAGCCCGGGCGGCGAGCTTGGCCTGTTGTCCTCTCCGGGCGGCGGGTTGGGCGGCATCACCGCCGCCGCCTGGCTCTCCCGCGACCAGGCGCAGACCTGGGTGGAGACCACCTCGCCCTACAAGGTGAAGGTCCAGCCGACGAAGTTCACCGCGTCCGGACTGATGCTGCAATCGGGGGGCATCTTCGGCGGCGCCGCCCTGCAGGGCAGCAAGGACCAGGGCAAGACATGGACCGTGCTCAGCGACAAGGTCGGCGCCACCGACCAGGTGATGCCGCTGGCCACGGCCGGCCTGTTCAAGCTCGCCAGGGGCGCGGGCGTGGCTGGCATGAGCGACTTCGAACTGATCTCCCACTCGGGCGACGAGGGCGCCACGTGGGTCGCGGAATACAGCAGCATCGATAGCGCGCTGATGAAGGCGCAGGAGGCGGCGCGGGCCGCGAAGAAGTAGGGCGGTGCGGGGTGTGACGGGACCGGCCCTCTTCCGAGCGTGCGGCGTCGCGGAAGAGGCCGGAGGGTGGCCGGCCTGTTGTCTTTTCTCTCATCCCGTAGCCAAACTAGGCCCTGTACGGCCCTTTCCCGGGCCGTCGGGGGCGGCGCGGCGACGCGTCGGGCAGGGGGAAACATCATGACGGCGGAAGCAATTGCGGGCGCGGCGCCCAGCGTGACGGCGGCTCGGCGGCCGAGGTTCTATGTCTGGATGGCGGTGGCGATGGCCGCCACGGCCTTCCTCGGGTTCGCCCCGACCTACTGGGCGCCGTTGGCCCAGGGCGTGCCGGAAAAGATCGGCGTGCTCGCGGTGCATGGCACGCTGTTCTTCGGCTGGACGCTGTTCGTGGTCTATCAGGCCTGGCTGGTCGCCTCGGGCAAGGTCGCGCGCCATCGCGACGCCGGCCTGATGGGCGTGTCGCTGGCCACCGCCATGGTGATCTTCGGCGTGCTGGCGGCGATCAACTCCGCCACGCGGGCCGCCGCCATGAACGCGCGCGAGGCCGGCGAAGCCTTCACTGTCGTGCCGCTGTCGGCCATGTTCCTGTTCGCGGTGCTGGTGACCGCGGCGATCTTCAACATCCCGCGTCCGGAGTGGCACAAGCGCCTGATGCTGGCGGCCACCGCGGTGATCCTGGAGGCCCCAATTGCGCGTCCGTTCATCGTCTATGTCGTCATGGGCGGACAGCCGCCGCCGTTCCAGGGAACGGTGGGGCTCGCGGGCCTGGGCGGCCCGCCGCCGCCGGTCCTGGGCGTCCTGCCGCCGGCGCTGATCGGCCTGCTGTTTATCGTGGCCGGCATCGTTCGCGACTGGCGCGTGCTCGGCAAGCCGCATCCCGCCTATCTCTGGGCGGGCGGCTTTGCGCTCTCGGTGCTGGTGCTGAGGGCTCCGTTCAGCGACACCTCGCTCTGGCACGGTATCGCGCGTTCGCTTATCGCGCTCGCCAGCTAGCGACGGGCCAGCGATCGGCGCGCGGCGACCTTGGTCTGACCGTCACCGATCGCCGCCGAGCGGCTCCGCCAGTCCGATGAGCAGCCCTTCGGGACCGCGGATGTAGCAGAGCCGATAGGCGTTCGCGTACTGAACCACCTCGCCGACGAGCTGCGCGCCGTGCTTGCGCAGTCGGGTGAGGGTGTCGTCGATGTCGCTCACCGCGAACATGGCGCGCAGGTAGCCCAGCGCATTCACCGGGGCGGTCCGGTGATCGGCGACGACCGGCGGGGCGAGAAACCGCGAGAGTTCCAGGCGGCTGTGGCCGTCGGGCGTGACCATCATGGCCACCTCGACGCGCTGATCGCCCAGTCCCGTGATGCGTCCGGCCCATTCGCCTTCGATCATGGCCCGCCCTTCGAGCGTCAGGCCGAGCTCGGTAAAAAAGGCGACAGCGTCATCGAGGGATTCCACCGCGATGCCGACATTGTCCATGCGTAGCAATTTGCTCTTGGTCATGATCTTGCTCGTGTCCCTGGCGCCGGGCGGTGGCGGCGCCGCGCGCCCTTCATCGTCCCATAAGCTGTAGGGCGACGCGAGGATCCCTCCCGGCGGGCTAGGCGGCGTCCGGGCTCACCGCGATCAGTTCCCCGTCCTTCGTCGACGTCAGGCGCCTGGGCACGAGCAGGATGACCGGCAGGATCAGGGCGTAGACGATGATCGTCACCACGACGGTCGGAAAGAAGCCGCCGTGCTTGTCATATATCCAGGTGCCCAGCAGATCCCCAGCCCGCACCGAGAAGTAATAGAACGCCAGGAACAGCATCATCATCATGCCCTGGCAGCCGCGCGGCGCCGATCGGATGACCAGGTCCACCAGGGACGCCTGGGCGATGCTTCCCAGCACGCCCATGGGCGCTGCCGCGATCAGGGCCCCGATAGCGTCATGCACCAGAAGCAGCGGCGCCATCTGGAACACCGCCAGCCCGAAGCCGATCCACAGCAGCCGGCGCAGCGCCACCTTCTGGCTGATCCATCCGTAGGCGGCGTAGATCGGCAGGAACGAGCCGAAGAAGATCCCTTGCCACGCGCCCCACTGGGCGTCCGTCGCGTGCAGGTGGTCGACGATATGGTACTGCAGCACCGTGCCGGTGGCGGGCGCGAACTGCCACAGAAGCTGGATCAGCATGGCCGGATAGATCGGCCAGTGGCGCACGATCCGCTTCAGGTCCTGCATCGGATGCGCGGCCGGCCGGGAATCGCGGGCTTCGGCGAAGATCCACTTCGGTCCGATGACCCCAAGCACGGCGATCGCCAGCATCAGCCCGGCGGCGCAGAAAAACAGGATGCGCGCGGCGGCGGCGGCGCCCTGTCCCTCGATCGTCTGGCTGAGCAAGCCGCCGCCGATGAACGAGATCAGGTCGGGCAAGGCGCTGCCGATGCTGATCACACTGCTCATCTGGCCGGAGACGGCGTGCTTCTGGGCCAGGGTGTTGGTGATTCCGTAGGCGGCGCTGGACACCATCCGGAACGCCATCGTGGCCACGAACAGCCCGCCCAGGAACACCGCGTAGGTCGGCTGGACCAACGCCATCGCCCCATAGATCAAGGCGGTCGCCACGCCGAACACCAGTAGGTGGGCGCGGTCTCCGCCGCCGAAGGGGCTCCAGCGGTCGCGGATGAAGCCGAACACGAAGCCGACGATCAGCGGCAGGCCGATCCACAACTTGAACACCGCCAGTTCGTTGGACTGCAAGTGCATCCGGTTCTTCAGGAAGAAAGAGACCGGAATATCGATCATGCCGCCGGCTGGGCTGGAGAAGTTCATCAGCACCAGGAGCAGGCCGCCAAAGGCGAAGGCCTGCAGGCGCCGCGCATCGGACAAGGCGGTCGGCGGGTCGCCCACGGGAGGTTCAGCGACGGCTGCGACGGACGTCATGCGTGGACAGCCCCTAAGTCTTTGCGATCAGCAGGACACGGTCCCACACCCCGGCAACCGGGGTAGAGTACGAACGGCGTTTTGCCAATCGCGAGCATTCAGGCTTAACGCAGGTGAACGGCCGCCTGCCTTCACTCGCCGTAAATCTCTGGCAAAGCTTGCCTTAACACCCCTCGGCTATGGTTGACGCTCCTGCAGAACGCCGGGGGTGGGTGTGTCACAAACCAAGAATGGCCAGTCCATGGCCCACTACGACCTGATCGTCATCGGCTCCGGACCGGCCGGCAAGCGCGGTGCGATTCAGGCCGCCAAGCTCAACAAGAAGGTCTTGGTGGTTGAGCGCGGCCGTCGCGTCGGCGGCGTCAGCGTCCACACCGGCACCATCCCGTCCAAGACGCTACGCGAAACCGTGCTCAACCTCACCGGCTGGCGCGAACGCGGCTTCTACGGCCGCGCTTATCGCGCCAAGAAGGAGATCGGCGCGGAGGATCTGCGCAAGCGCCTGGCCATCACGCTGGACCACGAGGTCGACGTGCTGGAGCACCAGTTCTCCCGCAACGGCGTCGAGATGGTGGAAGGCTCGGCCCGCTTCATCGACGCCAACACCGTCGAGGTGCAGGGCCCGCGTGGCGAGGCGATCCGCTATACCGCCGAACGCATCCTGATCGCCGTCGGCACCAAGCCCTATCGCCCCAGTCACATCGGCTTCGACGGCGAGAACATCCTCGACTCGGACGAGATCCTCGAGATCAAGCGCATCCCGCGCCAGCTCGTGGTGGTCGGCGCCAGCGTGATCGGCGTCGAGTACGCCTCGATCTTCTCGGCGCTGGACGTGAAGGTCACGATCATCGAGCCCAATTCCGGCCTGATGCCGTTTCTCGACCGCGAGCTAGCCGACGAATTCGTCCACGACCTGCGCGAGCGCGGCGTGATCATCCGCTTCGGCGCCAAGGTGGTCTCCGCCGAGGTCACCGGCCCGCAGCAATGCCGCCTGAAGCTCACCGACGACCGCGAACTGACCGCCGACATGGTGCTGTTCTCGGCGGGCCGCGAAGGCGCCACCGACGGCCTCGAGCTGGCCGCCGCCGGCCTGGAGCCCGACCCGCGCGGCCGCCTCATCGTCGACAAGGCGACCTTCCAGACCTCGGTCAGCCACATCTACGCCGCCGGCGACATCATCGGCTTCCCGAGCCTGGCCTCGACCTCGATGGAGCAGGGCCGGATCGCGGCCTGCCACGCCTTCGCCGCCCCGGCCCATGCGGCGCCGGAGTTCTTCCCCTATGGCATCTATTCGGTGCCGGAGATCTCAATGATCGGGATCAGCGAGGAACAGGCCCGCGAGAAGGGCATCGCCTACGAGTGTGGCGTCGCGCGCTTCCGCGAGACCAGCCGCGGCCACATCATGGGCATCCAGTCCGGCTTCATGAAGATGCTGTTCGCGCTTGAGACGCGCCGCCTGCTGGGCGTCCACATCGTCGGCGAAGGCGCCACCGAGCTGATCCACATCGGCCAGGCGGTGCTCAATCTGGAGGGCACGCTCGACTACTTCGTCGAGAACACCTTCAACTATCCGACGCTCGCCGAGGCCTACAAGGTCGCCGCTCTGGACGCCTGGAACCGCATGCCGAAGACCCAGCCCAGCCGGGTGGTCGCCGCTCAGGCCCTGGAACGCGCCCGCAAGGCCGTCGCCGGCTGAAGTCGCGCGCGGCGTAGGGCGGCGCCGGCCAGGCCCGCGCCCAGCACCAGCTCCAGCCACACGGCCGGTTCGGGAACCCCCGCGACCGGCCCGCCGCCCTGCGTCCCGCTGCCCGGACCGCCGGGATCGGGCAGGAACGGCCCTCCGGGACCGCCCGGATCGGTCGGCGGCGCCACGAACGGGGCCACGATCGGCGGAACGACCGGCGGCGGGACGAACGGGTCCGGCGTCGTGACGGGATTGTCGGGCGGGGTCACCGGCCCGGTGATCGGCGGATCGACCGACGGCGGTGCCACGACCGGCGGAGAGGGCGTGGGCCCGCCCGGCGTCGTGGTGAAGGGAAATCCCTGATCAGGTCCCGGCGGGAGCGAGGGCGGATTGAAGCCGGTGACGGCCGACGCCGGCGTACTGAACGCCGGCAGATCGGCGGAGATCGGAGGCTCGCTCAGCGGCACGGTCTGCAGGCCTTCCAGCCCGCCGGGCGGCAAGGCCCCCAGCAGGCCGAAGCCTCGCAGCGAGGGCGTCGCGTCCTGGGCCGTCACGATCGAGCCCGCCTCGTCGGCGTGGAGCCGGCGACGGACGCCGCCCGGGGTCAGACCGCCCACACCACTGATCCCGGTCAGGCGCACCGTGTCCAGGCGGATGGGCGCCAGCTCCTTGAGCGCGATGGGCCACAGGAAGAAGCTGAACGCCGCAATGGCGAACACCGTCGCCGCGCGGCGACGCCGCCGCTGGAACGCGGTTAACGCCGGTGGGCCGGCCGAGGCGGCGGACTTATTACTCATGACACTGCGACTTGAAAGCCTCGGCAACAGCCCGCGCCGAGCGAGTTATTCACCTACAAGGTGTAGCTGTGCCTGGGACTGCGACGCCTCGCCCCTGCGTCATTCCGCCCTGCCGCGGGGTCGATCGGACCGGCGGATCACTAGTCAGGGTTGTTCGTTGGCTGAGGAGCCGTAAGGTCTCATTCATTACGTTTGGCAACGGGTCCTTCACCATACGGGCCCAGGATTCAGCCTCTGGATTCGTGAGGGACGTATGGGCGTTGCGGCTGACACCATCATTCTGGGCGACTGCCTCGAGGAGCTGAAGAAGCTCCCCGACCGCTCCGTCGACCTGGTCTTCGCCGACCCGCCGTACAACCTGCAGCTCGGCGGCGACCTGCTGCGTCCGGACAATTCCAAGGTCGACGCGGTCGACGACGACTGGGATCGCTTCGAGAGCTTCGCCACCTACGACGCCTTCACGCGCGCCTGGATGAAGGAGTGCCAGCGCGTCCTGAAGGACGACGGGGCGCTGTGGGTGATCGGCAGCTACCACAACATCTTCCGCGTGGGCGTCGCGCTGCAGGATCTCGGCTTCTGGATCCTCAACGACATCGTCTGGCGCAAGTCGAACCCGATGCCGAACTTCAAGGGCACCCGCTTCACCAACGCCCACGAGACCCTGATCTGGGCTACCAAGTCGCGCGGCGGCAAGCGCTACACCTTCAACTACGACGCCATGAAGATGGCCAACGACGAGCTGCAGATGCGCTCCGACTGGAGCCTGCCGCTGTGCACCGGCGAGGAACGCCTGAAGGACGAAGCGGGCGTGAAGGCCCACCCGACCCAGAAGCCGGAGGCCTTGCTGCACCGGGTGATCCTGGCCTCGACCCGGCCCGGCGACGTGATCCTCGATCCCTTCTTCGGCACCGGCACCACCGGCGCCGCGGCCAAGCGGCTCGGCCGCCACTACATCGGCATCGAGCGGGAAGAGGCCTACGCCAAGCTCGCCAAGGACCGCATCTCCAAGGTCATTCCCGCCACCGCCGCCGAGATGGTGGTCACTGGCTCGAAGAAGTCCGAGCCGCGCATCCCCTTCGGCCAGATCGTCGAGGCCGGCCTCCTGCGGCCCGGCGACCAGCTCTATTGCTCGAGAGGAAAGAACGCCGCGCGGGTGCGCGCCGATGGCTCCCTGGTGGTCGGCGACCTCTCAGGCTCGATCCACAAGGTGGGGGCGATGGTCCAGTCGCAACCCGCCTGCAATGGCTGGACCTACTGGCATTTCAAGTCGGACAAGGGCCTCGCGCCCATTGATGTCTTGCGCGCCAAGGTCCGGAGCCAGATCATAGTCTAGCTATGAGCAACCCCTACGGGCTGGGACTTGGGCAAGAAGAAAACCGCCTGGCGGCCTATCAGCCCGGGTGGGCGGAGGCGTTTGCCCAGGAAGCCGCCCGTATCCGGGCCGCGCTCGGCGACCGGGTGCTGGCTATTGAGCACTACGGCTCGACCTCGATCCCCGGCCTGCCGGCCAAGCCGATCATCGACCTGCTGATCGGCGTGCGCGACCTGGACGAGATCAAGGACATCGCGCCGGTCATGTTCGCGCTCGGCTACGACGACCACACCCGCAACGTGGTGCCCGGCCACTACATCATGGGCCTGGGCGAACAGCGCACCCACCACGCTCACTTCGTCGCCTTCGAGAGCAATCACTGGTGGCCGCCGCTCAATTTCCGCGACCGGCTGCGCGCCGACGCCGCGCTGCGCGACGAATACGAGGCGTTGAAGCGCCGCCTGGTCATCGACTATCCCAACGACCGCGCCGCCTACACCGAGGCCAAGAGCGCCTTTGTGGAGCGCGTGCTGGCGCAGGCCGCCTAGCGCGAACCCAGCACGAATTCGGTCCCCTCGGGATCCTTGAACACGCAGAACGTCCCCCAGGGCTGCTTCTCAGGCGGCCCGCGGAATTCCACGCCGCGCGCCTTGAGCTGACGGTAGGTCGCCTCGACGTCATCGCAGGCGAAGGAGCCGTTGAAAAAGGTCCCGATGCGGTCCTCGTGACCCTCCTGTGTGAACAGCACCAGCTCGGTCTGGCTGGAATGGATGGAGAGCTCGATCCAGCGCTGGTTCCCCATCGGCTGGTCGGTCACCACCCGAAAGCCCATCTTCTCGGTCCAGAACTTCAGCGCCGCGGCCTGGTCCCGGCAGGGGACGCTGGCGAACTTCAGATGCGTGATCATGGGGTCCTCTCGGTCAGTGCCGGCGTTTTGCCGCGACCGGCGCGGCCAAGACAATTCGTCCAATGCTTGCTATGGCAACGGTTATGACTCAGCGGCTCGCCCTCGACCCCTATCTCATCGACGTGCTGATGCGCGACCTGGTCGGCCATGACCACACGCCCTCGGCCTACCTTGTCTACCTCTGGCTCTGGGCGCGCACGGACGGCGGCCGCCGCCGCTTCGCCGCCAGCCTGGGCGGCATCGCGCTGGAGACCGGGCTCTCCAAGTCCTCAGTGCAGAACGCGGTGCGCCAGCTCTCACGCCGCCGCCAGCTCATCGCCATCACGCGCGACGGCCCGACCACGCCGCCGATCTACGAGGTCCTGACGCCCTGGGCGCGAGCCTAGCCCCCTTTGCGGCGAAGCCTTTTGCGCCCTGCCGCGTTCTGTTGCGGCATGAAGGGAGACTTCGCCATGACCGCCACCGCCCAGGCCTCGCGGATGATCCGCGCCAAGCCCGCCGAGGTGTGGGAGACACTCACGTCCCGCAAGGGGATGAAGGCCTACATGATGGGCGCCGACGTCGAGACCGACTGGCAGGTCGGCGGCCCGATCACCATGCACACCCGGATGAAGGGCAAGACCTTCGAGGATCATGGAGAGGTGCGTTCGTTCCTGCCGGAACGACGTCTGAGCTACACCCACACCTCGTCAGCCGCGCCCAACAAGACACACCTGGTCACCTACGAGTTGACCCCGCGCGCCGAGGGCACCGAGGTGACGGTGATCCAGGAGAACCTCAACGGCCGGATCGGGCCGGAGGACCTCGAGCATCGCGCCGAATTCGACAAGACCTGGGCCAAGATGCTGGAAGGCCTGGAAAAGGCCGTCGCGCACTAGAGTAGGTTCGACAAGCCAGCCCGGGCGGCCTTCAGGAAGACGCTGGGCAGGCCGTCCAGGTCGCGCCGCGGGCTCCAGATCACGCCCTCGGCCGGCCCATCGGCGCGCAGCAGCTGCAGCGTCAGCGTGAAGTGCGTGAATCCGTGCTCCACCTCGCCGACGCCGCGCCAGGCGGCCTCGGCCGGCGCAGCCGCCAGGGCCTCGGCCTCGCTCCACCGCGCCGCGCGCCAGTCCGACGTGGGCAGCGCCAGCATCCCGCCCAGCAGCCCTTTGGGCGGCCGGCGCACCAGCGCCACCTCCTCGCCCCGGGTCAGCACATAGGCCACCCCGAACCGATGCGGCCGCTCCGCCCTGGCGGTCCTGCGGGGATAGGTTTCCGGCGCGCCCTCCGCGATCGCCCGGCAATGCTCGATCACCGGGCAGCGGTCGCACAGCGGCTGCTTCGGCCGGCAGACCGTCGCGCCCAGGTCCATCAGCGCCTGCGCCCAGTCCCCCGGCCGCTCATCGCGCACCAGCCCGGCGGCCAGGGCCTTCAGCTCCGGCTTGGCGTCGGGCAGGGGCGTCTCTACCGCGAACAGCCGCGCCATCACCCGCTCGACGTTGCCGTCGACCACATTGGTGGCCTCGTCGAAGGCGATCGCGGCCACCGCCGCGGCGGTGTAGGGGCCAAGGCCGGGCAGGGCGCGCAAGGCCGCCTCGCTGTCAGGAAACACCCCGCCGTGCTCGCTCGCCACGGCGCGCGCGCAGGCCAGCAGGTTGCGGGCCCGGGCGTAGTAGCCAAGCCCCGCCCAGGCGGCCATCACCTCGCCGTCGGCCTCGGCCGCCAGGTCGCTGACCGTCGGCCAGCGCGCCACGAACTTCAGGAAATAGGGCGTCGCGTGCGGAACGGTGGTCTGCTGCAGCATCACCTCCGACAACCACACCCGGTAGGGATCGTTACGCGCCCCGGCGGCCCGCGCGTCCGGCCGCACGCGCCAGGGCAGGTCGCGGGCGCCCACGTCGTACCAGGCGAGCAGGTCTGAGCGGAGGGCCTCGGGGTTCATCGCCCCTCCTTATCGCCGCCGCGCGCGCGAGGTAAGGTGGGCCATGCCCCGCCGCTCGCTCCCGACCGCGCAGGAGGCGCTCCGCATCCTCAGCGAGAAGCGCACCCGGCCGCAACGCCGCCCGCCGCCGCCGCTCGGCCGCGCGCTCAACAAGACCCTAAAGGCCTTCGACGCCAAGTTCGGCCAGGGCGCGAGCGGCCTGATCGCCCGCTGGTCCGAGGTGGTCGGCGCCGAGATCGCCAAGCGCACAGAGCCAGTGAAGCTGACCAAGGGCCGCAACGGCGGGCCCTCATCGCTGGAGATCCGCGTCGCCGGGCCGGCCGCCGCCATCATCCAGCACCAGGCCCACGAGATCCTCGCCCGGGTGAACCTCTTCCTGGGCGCCGAGGCGGTGCAGAAGCTGCGCATCGTCCAGGGGCCCTTGCAACGGCCCGCCGGACCGCCCAAGGCGCGTCGCAAGCTGCCACCCCTCGACGCCGCCGAGGAGGCCGGCCTCGCCCGCGACATGGCCGCCGCCCCCGAGGGGCGTCTCAAGGACGCGCTCACCGCCCTTGGCCGCGGCGTCCTGCGACAACGCCGCGCGATCGACTAGCGCCCCGTTGACTCAAGGGGGGCTCGCGCGCTGATCGGGCAAGACTCTCGCGGGGCGCCCGACTCCCGCCGGGAATCGGGTTTTAATCGTGTGTTCCAGGAGGAAACTGCCCCCATGCCGACCCGCCGCCTCATCGCCGCCGGAGCCCTGATCGCTCTCCTGGCGCTGGGCGGCTGCGGCAAGGTCGCGGTCTCCTCCGCCGACCATTCGATGGCCGACGACATGAGCCTGGGGAACCCCAACGCCAAGGTGAAGGTGATCGAATACGCCTCGGCCAGCTGCCCCCACTGCGCGCGCTTCGACCTGGAGGTCTTCCCGACCTTCAAGGCCAAGTACGTCGACACCGGCAAGGTCAGCTACACGCTCAAGGAGTTCCTCACCGAGCCCGAGGTGGTGGCCGCCGGCGGCTTCCTGCTGGCCCGATGCGCCGGCAAGGACCGCTACTTCCCGGTGCTCGACGCTGTGTTCCGCGCCCAGAACGAGATGGTCCAGAGCGGCGACGTCCGCACCGCGCTCGCCCGCATCGCCAGGGCCGAGGGCGGCATGAGCGACGAGCAGTTCAGCGCCTGCATGCGCGACAAGGCCGCCCAGACCGCGCTCTCGGCGCGCGTCACCCGCCACCTGAAGGTCGACAGAATAGAGGCCGTCCCCACCTTCGTGATCAACGGAACCCGCTTCGAGGGTGAGATGACCATGCCTGAACTCGACCAGGCGATCGCCAAGGCGGCGGGCTAGCATGGCCCTGTTCAGCCGCCGCATCGCCCTGATCGCCGCCATCGCCGCTCTGGCGGGGCAAGCGGCCCCATTCTCCGTCGCGGCGGCTGCGCCCCAGGCCCTGCCCGACGACATGACCATCGGCAACCCCAAGGCCAAGGTCGAGGTGATCGAGTACGCCTCGGCCAGCTGCCCGCACTGCGCCCACTTCAACGAGGTGGTGTTCGCCGACTTCAAGACCCGCTGGGTCGACACCGGCAAGGTCCGCTACACGCTCAAGGAAATGCTCACCGAGCCGGCCACCGTGGCCGCCGCCAGCTTCATGGTCGCCCGCTGCGCCGGGCCCACGAAATACTTCACCGTCCTAGACCAGGTGTTCCGCAGCCAGACCGAGTGGACCAGCGGCGCCAAGATCAAGCCGATCCTGCAGAAGATCGCCGCCGACAACGGCGTCGACGAGCCGCACTTCAACGCCTGCCTGTCCGACCAGGCGGCCGCCGACGCCGTCGCCAAGCGCGCCCAGCGCGCCCAGGAGCAGGACGGCGTCGACTCCACGCCCACCCTCTTCATCAACGGCATGAAGGCCGACCCGACGCCGATGACCCCGGCCGACATGGACGCGGCGATCGCCTACGCCATGAAGACGGCCGGCCAGAAGAAGGGAGCGCACTAGCCCCGTGCACTTCCAGCGGCTGCGCCTTACGGGCTTCAAGTCCTTCGTCGAACCGACCGAATTCCGGATCGAGCCCGGAGTCACGGGGATCGTCGGCCCGAACGGCTGCGGCAAGTCGAACCTGCTGGAGGCGCTTCGCTGGGTGATGGGCGCCAACTCAGCCAAGGCCATGCGGGCCGGCGGCATGGACGACGTGATCTTCGCCGGCGCCGCGGGGCGGTCCTCGCGCAACCACGCCGAGGTCGCGCTCACCATCGACAATTCCGACCGTCGCGCGCCGGCCGCCTTCAACGACCACCCGGTGCTGGAGGTGGTCCGCCGCATCGACCGCGGCGAGGGCTCCACCTACCGGATCAACGGCCGCGAGGTCCGCGCCCGCGACGTCCAGCTGCTGTTCGCCGACGCCTCGACGGGCTCCAACTCGCCGGCCCTGGTCCGCCAGGGCCAGATCTCCGAGCTGATCGCCGCCAAGCCGCAGAACCGCCGGATGATCCTGGAAGAGGCGGCCGGCGTCTCCGGCCTCCACTCCCGCCGCCACGAGGCGGAGCTGCGCCTGCGCGCCGCCGAACAGAACCTCGCCCGCCTGCAGGACGTCGCCCAGGAGCTGGAGGCGACGCTCACCCGCCTGAAGCGCGAGGCCCGCCAGGCCGAGCGCTACAAGAAGCTCTCCGCCGAAATCCGCGCCCTGCAGGGCGCCGTGCTCTACGCCCGCTGGGCCGAGGCCTCTTCCGCCGCCGAGTGCCTGGGCGCTGAGGCCGCTGCCGCCATCCGCGCCGTGGAAGACACCGCCGGCGGGTCGGCCGCCGCCACCACCCGCGCCGCCGCCGCCGAGGAAGCCATCAAGCCGCTGCGCGAGGCCGAGACTATCGCCGCGGCCATCCTCCATAAGCTGGCCATCGACAAGGACCGCCTCGACCGCGAGCACGAGGCCCACGCCGCGGAGCTCGCCCGCCTGACCGGCGACCTGGAGCGGATCGACGCCGACCGCGCTCGCGAGGAGCACATCGTCGAGGATGCCGCCGCGGCGCTCGCCCGGATCGCCGACGACCTCGCCGCCCTGGAACAGGCAATCGCCACCGCGCCTGAGCGCCTCCCTGAGCTGGAGGCCGCCGCCAAGGCTGCCGAGGCCGCGCGCGCAGCCGCCGACGCCGAGGTCGAGGCCCTGGCCGCCCAGGCCGCCGCCCAGGAAGCCCACCGCCGCGCCGCCGCCGCCCGGGTGGAGGAGGCCCGCGCGCGCCTCTCCCGCACCCACCGCGCCCTGCACCAGGCCAAGGGCGAGCGCGAGGCGCTCGGCGTGGTCGCCAACCCCGGCGCCGCCCAGGCCAAGGCCGACCTGCAGACCGCCGAGGCCGCGCTGGCCGCCGCCCGTGCCGCCCTCGACGCTGCCGAAGACGCCCGCACCGCGGCGCAAGCCACGGAAACCACCACCCGCGACGCCGCCCGCAAGCTGGACGACCAGCTCGGCCGCCTGACCGCCGAGGCCCGCGCGCTCGCCGCCCTGGTCGCCCAGGCCAAGCGCGGCGGCTTCGCCTCGGCGCTGGACTCGGTCTCGCCAGATCGCGGCTACGAACAAGCCTTGGCCGCCGCCATGGGCGACGATCTCGACGCTGCGCTCGACAACAAGGCCCCGGCCTTCTGGGGTGGCCGCGACGCCACCGCGCCCGAATGGCCTCCCGGCGCGACCCCGCTCGGCAAGCTGGTCAAGGCGCCCGCCGCGCTGGCCGCGCGCCTCGCCTTCACCGCCCTGG